>Ga0157371_10000029_pt1 | contig 252131 bp, 228 predicted proteins | sample C45metaG_FD_113462 | JGI IMG/M metagenome (GOLD analysis project Ga0157371, IMG submission 113462) | Corn rhizosphere microbial communities from Kellogg Biological Station, Michigan, USA - C4-5 metaG | ecosystem: Host-associated > Plants > Roots > Rhizosphere > Soil | place: USA: Michigan... | reverse complement strand
TTATTCGCCCGAGCGGATCAATCCCGGCGACCGCGAACATACCGTCGACCGTATCGTCAAGGTCATCGCCGGCGAGGACGAAGCGACTACCGATCGGCTCGAGGCGATCTATGGCAAGGTCACCTCGGCCGGCGTGTTCCGCGCCGCGTCGATCAAGGCCGCCGAGGCCGCCAAGGCGATCGAGAACGCGCAGCGCGACATCAACATCGCCTTCATGAACGAGATCGCGCGGATCTTCGGCGCGATCGACCTGTCGGTGTGGGACGTGCTGGCGGCGGCAAAGACCAAATGGAATTTCCTGCCCTTCCAGCCCGGGCTGGTCGGGGGCCACTGTATCGGCGTCGACCCTTATTATCTCAGCCATCTGGCGGAAGAGGTTGGCCATGACCCGCGCGTCATCCTCGCGGGGCGCGGCACCAATGATGGCATGTCGGCCTGGGTCGCCGGGCAGATCCACGTCCGCGCCGGCAAGACGGGCTCGGCGCTGGTGCTCGGCCTGACCTTCAAGGAGAATGTGCCCGATCTGCGCAATTCCAAGGTCGCCGAACTGGTGACCGCGCTCGCTGCACATGGGCACGACGTCACCGTCCACGATCCGATGGCCGACCCGGCCGAGGCGACGCACGAATATGGCATCACGCTCGACGGCGAGGCGCTGAGTCGCAGCTATGACCTCGTCGTGCTCGCGGTGCCGCATCGGACTTACCTCGAAATGGATGGTGGATTGGCTCGATTGGTCGCCCCTGGCGGTCTGTTTGCCGATATCAAGAATGGCGTTCCCGAAATGACCGGCACAGCGCGTTGGACGCTTTAGGAGTAATTTGATGCGCGTACTCGTCACCGGCGCGGCCGGGTTCATCGGCAGTTGGGTGATCCGGCGATTGCTCGACCGCGGCGACATCGTGATCGGGATCGACAACCTCAACGATTATTATTCGGTCGACCTCAAGCGCGACCGCGTTGCGCTGATCCAGGGGCTCAACACCAACCGGTTCGAGTTCATCCAGGTGGACTTCGCCGATCACGAAGCGCTCGAGGCTGCGCTGGCGGGCAAGGAATTCGACCGCATCGTCCACCTGGGCGCACAGGCGGGTGTCCGTTATTCGATCGACAACCCCCGCGCCTATGTCCAGTCGAACCTGGTCGGGCATCTCAACGTGATGGAGATCGCGCGGCATCGAAAGCTCCAGCACCTCGTCTACGCCTCATCCTCGTCGGTCTATGGCGGCAATGACCAACTCCCCTTCCGCGTCGAGGACCGCGTCGACCACCCGCTATCGCTCTATGCCGCGACCAAGAAGGCCGACGAGCTGATGAGCGAGACCTATGCCAGCCTTTATCGGCTGCCGCAGACGGGCCTGCGTTTCTTCACCGTCTATGGTCCCTGGGGACGCCCCGACATGGCGATGTGGATCTTCACCAAGGCGATCCTGGAAGGCCGCCCGATCCCCGTATTCAACAACGGCGATATGCGCCGCGACTTCACCTATATCGACGACATTGTCACCGGCGTCGTGTCCTGCCTCGATTCGGCGCCCAAGGACGATGGCGAGGAAAAGGCCGGCGGCAGCCGCACCCCGCACGCCATCTACAATATCGGCAACCACCGCTCCGAAGAGCTCGGCAAGATGATCGACTTGATCGAGAATGCCTGCGGGGTGAAGGCGATCCGCGATTATCAGCCGATGCAGCCGGGCGACGTGCCCGCCACCTATGCCGATATCAGCGCGATCGAACGCGACCTGGGGTTCAGCCCGACGACGCCGATCGAGGTCGGGGTGCCGAACTTCGTGTCATGGTACCGGGAATATCACGGGGTCTGAGGGCAATCGGACGCCAGCCATCGCTTCGACCAATCCGTCGTCCCCGCGGACGCGAGTTGACGGTCAGCATCGCGGCGGACGATTAGTCCTTCTTGACCGCCAGCAACGTATAGTCCGCTGGCTTCCACGGATCGAGGGTGATCGGATCGTACAGGTCCATCCCCTGCGCACGCAGGAATTCCGGCACCGCGGCATTTCCGAAACCGTCGACATAAGCAGCCTTTACGCGGCCTGCGTCGAACAACCCGCTCGCGCCCCTGAGCACTTCGAGCTCCTGCCCTTCGACATCGATCTTGAGGAACAGATCTCCTTCGAAATCGAAACTGTCGAGCCGTTTCAATTCGGTCTTGAACCCCCGCCCCGGAATATGCGCGACGGTGGCCTTGTCGGCAGTCGCGGCGATCCCCGACACGGCGCCGAGCACAAACTCGACCTCGCCCGGCGCGGCGCCCAAGGCGACGTTCTTCGCCTCGAACCCGTATCGCTCGGCATTGATGCTGAGGCGCTTGAAGGTATCCGGATTAGCTTCGAACGCCACAACCTTGAAGTTGGGATAGAGCTTGCGGAGATCGGCGACCGACGAGGAGAACAGCCCAACGTTGCCCCCACAATCGACGAACGTCATGTTGTCGCGCAGGAACAGATTGATGCGATGGAACACAACCAATTCGTCGCGTAGCAGGCTGTTGGTCGACGAAATGCGCGAGGCGCGGAAATAGCCGTTTTCGAGTAGGCTGTTGATGCGGAGCGGCCGCTGGAACAACAGGACGTCGGCATCCTTGTCGCCATAGATCGTCTTCATCAGCGTTTCGCGGAACCGCGGCTGCATGTTGATATATTTATGAACCAGTTTCATCGGGTTCATCGACGCAATACCTCCCGCAAAATCCCGCGGCTCCTTCCATGTCGCGATAGACAAGACAAGCGCTTTCGCCCTGCGCGTGATCAGTGCTGGCGGCGGACCGCGAATAGCGCCCGGCGGCCGGGGGAAAAGGGATTGAGGCGTAAGGGTGCCATCAGGTCGAACCCATAGCCCGAGAGAAAATCGAGCACCGCAGCTTTGTCGTCGAATTCGTCGAGATAGACGGCCTCGACCCGCTTTGCCTCGAAGAGGCTGCGCGCACCTTCGAGCACGTCCAGCTCCATATTCTCGACGTCGATCTTGATCACCAGCCTGCCCGGCAGGTCGAAACTGTCCAGCCGCCGCGTCGCAACTGTGAAGCCGCGCCCAGCGATATGCGCGCGACCGGCGCGGTCGCGCCGCGTCGCGATTCCCGACACCGCGCCGGTCGCGAAGTCCAGCTCTCCCGTCTCGGCGGCCAGGGCAACATTGATGGCGTCGAACCCGAAGCGTTCGGCGTTGACCGCGAGCCGCGCGAACGTCGCCGGATCGGCCTCGAACGCGATCACGCGGAAATCGCGGAACAGTCGCTGCGCGTCGGCGATGACCGAGGAGAAAATGCCGATATTGGCGCCGACATCGACAAAGGTGACGCCGTCGCCCAGCATCATGCTGACCCGCTGCATCACCAACGTCTCGTCACGCAACAGGCTGTTCGCGCGCGCCAACCTCGATGCACGATAGTAACCGTTCTCCCGCAACGCGTTGATCCTGACCTTGCGCTTGAACAGCACGACATCCAGGTCGCGCGCGCCATGGCGCAGCCGCGTCAGCCATTCGCGCAGCCGCGGCCGCTCGTTGATCTGCTTCTGGATCAGCCGCAGCCGGTCGAACCGAGGCCACGTCACGCGGCGATCTGCCTGATCAGCCAATCGTTCGCCTCGCAATCGATCACCAGATGGACGCGGTCGGTGTCGCCGTCATTGGTCACCGCGTGTGGATCGGACAAGCGCAGGTACCAGGCCTCGCCAGGCACCATCGCCACCGGCACGCGGTTGAGCAGAAACGTGACGCCGGGATTGGTCGTGATCGGGATATGCAAGCGCGCCTGCCCCCAGTCGGCGGCAAGGTCGTGGTCCGCATGCTCCCTGATCTTCGATCCCGGCGTGAGGCGCATCAACCGGACCGCTTTCAGCGAACAGGGAATCGCCGCCAGCACGCTGCGGAAATAGGGCGTCCGGTCCAGGATGGCGGCATCGACGAAGTCGGTCGCCTCGGGCGGGGAATAAGCCTGCATGATCGGATGCGTTGCCCCTGCCTGGTGCCTGAGCGGCAGGACGTCCCATTGCCCCTCGTAATTCTGCCGGACGAAATGATCGGTCCAGGTCATCGCCTCGACCGCCGCCAGATCGGCCTGCAGCCGCATCGGATCGAACGCCAGCGCCAATCGGGCGCGGTCGGGCAGCGTCAAGGCCGGTTGTTGTGTCCAGTCGGTCAGGATAGGCTCCCCTTGACCGCGCGTTCCTGCGCGGTCGGTATCGACCCTATTCCTCCTCTCATCCGATTGCCAAGCGCCCGATGCCCGATTCTGATGCCCTAGCCCGCCTGCGCGCGATGATCCTGGCCGACGAGGCCCTGGCCGACAGGTTGGCCTTGATCCTGGATGCCGAGGCCTTTGCAGAGGCCACCGCCGGCGCGGCGGCAGGCGCAGGCATCACGATCACGCCAGACGCGATCCTCACCGGCAGCAAGCGCGATCCGTTGGGGATCGAGCGCTTTACCGGGCAGCAAATAACCACAGCCGACTGGCCCGGGCGCAACTGGCTGCCCGCCGCATTGGTCCCCGCGCCCGGCCAGTTGGCAATCGACTGGGTCCATTTCGGGGATGCCCCGCTCCACGATCCGTTTTTCGAGGACTCGTTGCGTCGCGCGAAGCGCCGGCCGATCAACGCCTTGCTCAAGGTCTGCACCCCGCTTGGCATTCTCGGCAAGCAGCCCCCGGCGGACGCAACGACCGCGCCCGATGGCCTGATCTTCCACATGTCGCGTTGCGGTTCGACCCTGGTGTCGCAGATGCTCGCGGCAATGCCCGGCGGCATTGTGGTATCGGAGGCGCCGCCGCTCGATGCGATCGTTCAGACGACGCAAAGCCATCCCGAGGCGCCGCTCGAGCAACGCATCGCGCTGTTGCGCGGTATGGCCGCCGCGCTCGGCCGTGATCGCTTCGGCAATCGCCGCCACTACGTCATCAAGACCGACAGCTGGCACAGCCTGGCGCTGCCGCTGTTCCGCGCGGCGTTCCCCGATACGCCGTGGATATTCCTCTTCCGCGATCCCACCGAGGTGATGGTGTCGCAAATGCGCATCCGCGGATCGCAGACGGTGCCGGGCACCGAGCTCGACCCGGTCTTTGCGATTCCCGATCCACACAGCCTGTCGACCGAGGATTATATCGCCCGCGTGCTCAATCGCGTGGCCCAGGCGGCGGTCGATCATGCTGAAATCAGCGGGGGTCTGTTCGTCGACTATGCTGGCCTGCCGGATGCCGTCGAACGGCGCATACTGCCTCATTTCGGGATCGGAGCCGATCCCGAGGCGCTCACCGCTATGCACGCGGCGGCAACGTGGGACGCCAAGACGCCGAGTTTCGCCTTCGAACCTGATGGCGACGACAAACGTCGCAGTGCCAGTGACGCGATTCGCGTTGCGGTCGCGGCACATCTCGACGGCGTGCATCGGGAACTGACGGCATTCGCGGCGCGCCACTAGCATCGCTTCAGCAAAAACCGAGAACGTCTTTAACGCCTTGAACGGCTTCTCGGTCCTTCGTATGCCCGGTCCGCAATCGCGGGGGGATGCGATGTATTCGTATCGCGTATCGGGGCTCGAAGTCGCCAGTGAAGTGGACCTTCCCGGCCTGATTCCTGGCGACCCGGACGGCGCGCCCGACGTGACTATTCGCCGCGCAGCGGTACCCAAGTCACTCGATGGCGCGAGCGCGATCGGCCCCACCTGGCAGCGCGCCGACGGACGTTTCCTGATGCATGTCCCGAATGTCGCGCGTTTCCTGCTGGAGGGCGGGCATTCGATCGCCTTCGAGGCGGAGGAAAATGCCGAATTGCAGGACGTGGCGGTGTTCCTGTCGGGCAGCGTGTTCGGCGTGCTCCTCCACCAGCGCAATCATATCGTTCTTCATGCCAGCGCAGTGCTGGTGGGCGGCAAGGCGGTGCTGTTTTGCGGGCAATCCGGTGCGGGCAAGTCGACGCTGGCCGCGGCGCTCGGCGAACGGGGCTATTCGCTCATTGCCGACGACCAATGCGCGATCGAGATCGGCGATGACGGCATTCCCCGGATCCAGGCCGATGGCCGCAAGCTTCGGCTATGGGAGAAAAGCATCAACGAACTCGGGCTCGACGGCCGGCGCGGCGATCCGATGCGCAATCGGCTGCGCAAATTCTATGTCGAGCCCGTCGCGGCCAGCGATGCCGCAGTGCCGATCGGCGCGGTCTATGCCCTGTGCGAGATACGCGGGCAGCAGTTGCCCGATATCGAGCAGCCGAATATCGTCGATTCGACCAGATTGCTGGTTGCCAACGCTTATCGACCCTTACTTGTCCATCGACTGAATCAGCGGGAGATCTATTTCCGCACCGCCGCCGCCCTCGCCGCGACCTCGGGCATTTTCCGGCTGAAGCGGCTATTCGCGTTTGATGAGATGCCGACGACGATCGCGATGCTGCAGACACACTGGGCGGATATCGGGCTGGGGGACGCGGCACCGTGATTCCCACGATCTGGCTGGCTTCTTATCCGAAGTCGGGCAACACCTGGTTCCGCATCCTGGTCGCGAATTTGTGGTCGAACAGCGATAGTCCGATCGACATCAACCTGATCGACAGCACCGATTCCATCGCCAGCGGGCGTAATTCATTCGATCAGCAAACGTTGATCGATTCGACGTTGCTGACCAGCGACGAGATCGACCGGCTGCGTCCCGCTACCTATGCCTATGCCGCTTCGGGCGAAACCTTGCCTAACCCGGACGATCCCTGTTTTCCGGTGCGCTTCGTCAAGGCACACGACGCCTATACGTTTACCGATCGCAGCGAACCGCTCATGGCGGGATCGAGCGGAGCGACCGGGGCGATCCTGTTCGTCCGGGATCCCCGCGATGTCGCGACGTCATTCGCCCACCACATGAGCTGTTCGATAGACACGGCCATAACCCGGATGAACGATGCCAATTTTTGCCTCGCTTCGGCAACGGACCGACTCGACCGCCAGCTTCGGCAGCGCTTGCTCGGCTGGAGCGGCTTTGCCCAGAGTTGGCTCGATCAGCGCGACATCCCCGTCCATCTGATCCGGTACGAAGACATGCTGACGGATACTGCGGCGGTCCTGACAGCGGCATTGCGATTCGCGGGATCGGAGCCTAACCCGATGGCGATCGATCGCGCGGTCACCTTTGCTTCGATCAGCGAGTTGCGGCGTCAGGAGGCCGAAAAAGGCTTTCGCGAGGCACCCCGCAAGATGAGTGGATTTTTTCGCCGGGGCACGTCGGGCGGGTGGAAGGACGAATTGACCAGCGCGCAAGTGCTTCGAATCGAACATGATCATGCAGCGATGATGGATCGGCTCAACTATAGCCGATCAGCGGCTGACGGGGGATAGCAGTGATTTATCGGGACGGAGACTGGCTCGCCGCCAAAGTGGGCGAAGAGATAGTCATGATGAGCGCGACCAAGGGCAATTATATCGGCCTCTCGCCGGTGGGAGCACGCATCTGGGAATTGCTCGAAACGCCGCGCTCGGTCGAGTCACTGTGCCGCGCACTGGTCGATGAATATGAAGTCGATGCCGCAACCTGCCGGACGGAGGTCGACTCTTTCATAGCCACTCTCAGTCAACATCAAGCGGTTCGCATCGATGACGCTCCTTGAACGAGAGCGCAAAACGGCTCGGCAGCGATGAGTGCCATTTGCGGCGTGGTGCGGTTCGACGGCGCCGATGTTTCGCCGCGCTGTGTCGACCGCATGGCTCGAGCCATGAAGCATCGCGGTGCCGATGGCATCGAGACCGTCGAGTTCGGCCGTCTCGCACTTGGTCATTGCCTGATGCGGGTCAATCACGAGGACATCTACGAGGCGCAACCGATCATCACGCGCGACGCAGTGCTCGTCGCTGACCTGCGGCTTGACAATCGAGAGGAACTCGCCACCGCGCTCGGCATCGCCGACGCCGATCTTGCGGTGCTTCCCGACAGCGAGTTATTGCTCGCCGCCTGGCGCCGCTGGGGTGACGATTGCGCGCGCCACCTGCTCGGCGATTTCGCTTTTGCGATCTGGGATCGGGCGAGGAGCACGCTGCTGCTCGGCCGCGATCACATGGGCCAGCGTGTGATCCATTATCACCTGGGGGATGGCTTCCTGGCGTTCGCAACTGAACTTGGCGGCCTTTTCGCGGCCGATGACGTTCCGTGTCGACTGAACGAGGACGAACTCGCCCGCCGGCTGTTGATGTCAACCGAGCGAATCGAAGGCGAACTGATCTACACCGACATCCACGTGCTTCCCGGCGGCGCGACATTGTCTCTGACCGCCGACGGCGTTGTCTCAATCGACCGCTACTGGGAGCCGCACGCCGACCCCGCACATCTCGACCGCGACGACGCATATTATCTCGCGACTTATCGCGCGACGATCGAGGAGGCGGTGACGTGCCGGCTAAGACGGCTGAACGACCCGCCGTCACTGCTGTTCAGCGGCGGCTTCGACAGCGGCACCATCGCCACGATTGCGGGGCCGATCGTCACAGCGCGCGGATGGGTGCTCACGTGCATCGCGTCGGTCCTGAAGGAAGACGACCCGCGGCGCGATGCCCGCCCTGCCGTCGAGGCCTTCCGGGGGCTGCCGGGCCTCGATCTACACTTCTACGTGCGGGGCGAGGAAACCAGCTACGACGATCTCGAAGCAACGTTCGGTCGCACCTTTCGTCACCAGCCGCCAAGCGTCGTCCGGTGCCGGATGGGCGAGATGGCACGGGCTGCGGGATCTCGTCTAATCCTCGACGGCCATGGTGGCGACTACACCGTCAATGCCTATGATGCCGCGATGCTCGGCGCCATTCTTCGCAGCGGCAACATCCGCCGCTTCGTGCGCGAATACCGCGCGCGAATGCGCTTCACCGGTTGGTCGGCGTTGCGTGTATTTGGCCGTGATGTGCTCAGTGCGCTGGTGCCGCAATGGGTCCGCCGGCCGTGGCGCACTGCAGTCAACGGCTTTCGTCCGGCTTGGCAGCGACGCGGCGTACAGCGCGACTTTGCCCTGCAGGCTTTTGCCAGCGGTGTCGTCAGCCGCCGCCGGCTGCGGGACGGATTTCGTCCCGGTGCTCGCTGGCGCGGATTGTGGTTGGAGATCTGCAAATGGATCTCGGCCACCGGTGCCGGCAATTACATCGCCCTGACACCGGATCTCGATTTGACCCGCCCGTTCCACGACAAGCGCATCGTGGAACTGGGTTGTGCCCTGCCCGATCATTTGCTGTTTCGCAACGGTCGCGAACGATGGCTTGCGCGCACTGCCTTCGCCGACCGGCTTCCCGCCGCTTTGATCCGACGGATGCCGGGCAATGATCGGGAGCAACCCGATTTGCTGGCAATGCATCTCCAGGCCGCGCCCGCGATGCTCGCAGCACTCGATAAAGTTCGGCATGACGACGCAGTCGCGCGCTACATCGACGTGGGTGCGCTCGCCGCAATGCTGCGCGAAGGGGTATCAGAAGAACGGCTAAGTGACCGTATCCGGCTGAATTTTGCGATGCAAGCGCTGACGACGGCGCGTTTCTTGGCGTGGCTCGACCGCAGCAATCGCTGACGTCAGGTCCGGGTCGTTACGATCCCGAGCTCGTCACTGTAGCCAGCGCATCGGGGCCGACAGTGTTCCAGTTCGTCAATGTTTCGCGTGCTGCGGCGGCGAGGATCACCACCGGCGTTTCCCAACGCTTGCGCTCGCTCAAGGGCGCCAGATCGAAAGAAGGTGAGTCGACAGACGACATCGCAAAAGTCCCCCGAATGATGCGTACAGCGGTAACGCCATGTTCAGTCGGTGCTTTTGCGCCGAATCCGGCCGACTGGTCAAGTCGGATGATATTCCGGCAAAGAAATTGCACTCATTTTGAACGAACATTGGAAAACACGGCGCCACGCGGGCGCTTTTTTTTCTTGATAAGCTAGGAATCTCCCAGAAAACCTCCTATCGGTCTAAATTGATGCCGCCGGGGGGAGGAGGACATCGACTCGCCCGCCCTCCGTATCGAATTAAAAGCGCGAGGCCGGAACGATGACGACTCCCTTCATTGCCGAAATCAGGACCTTTTCGTTCAACTTCCCGCCCAAAGGCTGGGCGATGTGCAACGGCCAGATTCTATCCATCCAGCAGAACCAGGCGCTGTTTTCGCTGGTCGGCACCACTTATGGCGGCAATGGAACGACGAATTTCGCGCTCCCCGATCTGCGCGGCCGCACACCGGTCAATACTGGTCAAGGCCCCGGCCTTCCATTCGTTACTCTCGGCGAGCGCGGCGGCGAGGAGAATCACACCCTGCTCGTGACCGAATTGCCCGCCCATAACCATTCCTTCACGGCCTCGACCTCGGCCGGAACGAAGAAAGCAGTGGCAGGCGGCATCTTCGCGGATGACGTCGATACGCAGGCTGTGGACTATTTCGCCACGTTCAACGCACCCAGTTCTTCCTACGTCAATCTCAATCCGCTCAGCATGTCGAACGCCGGCGGCAGTCAGCCCCACAACAACATGCAACCATATCTGGTGCTCAATATCTGCATCGCGCTGCAGGGTATCTTCCCGTCGCGCAATTGATCGGCTTTCGCGCTCCATCGCTATTGAGAGGCTAATATGTCGAATCCCTTCCTCGGTGAAGTCAGGATGTTCGGGGGAAATTTCAATCCCCGTGGCTTTGCGTTCTGCAGCGGGCAGCTATTACCGATTTCGCAAAATGACGCATTATTCGCGCTCATCGGCACGACTTATGGCGGCGATGGTCAGGTTACTTTCGGGTTGCCTGATCTTCGGGGTCGTATACCGTTGCACCAGGGGCAGGGGCCCGGTCTTACCAACCGAATCATCGGCGAATCTGCCGGAACCGAGACGGTCACGTTGATTTCGACCCAGATGCCGGTGCACAGCCATCAGCCGGTCACCAACAATGTCGACCCCACCAACGACGCGCCGGCAGCGAACACCATGCCGTGTCGGCCCAAGCAGGTAGTCGGCGGGAACTCGGCAACGCTTTACACCGATCCCAGCAAGACCCCGGCGGCAGGCGATCTGAGGGCAATGCTGGCAGGCATCATCGGCAATGCGGGCGGCAACCAGCCGCACGACAACATGATGCCGTACCTCTGCGTCAACTTCATCATCGCGCTAGAGGGCATCTTCCCGTCGCGAAATTGATCCGGAAGGACTTGAAATGACCGCTCCCTTCATAGCTGAAATCCGGATGTTCGCGGGCAATTTCGCGCCCCGTAACCATGCCTTTTGCAGCGGACAGATACTCCCGATTTCGCAGAATACGGCCTTGTTTTCCTTGCTGGGCACGACCTATGGCGGCAATGGAACGACGAACTTCGCACTCCCCGACCTGCGCGGGCGCGCGCCGATGCATCCGGGAAATGGCCCGGGTCTCACACCGCGAGTACTTGGCGAGGTTAGTGGCGAGAACAATGTCACGCTGCTCAGCACAGAGATGCCTCTTCACAATCACTCGATTTCCGGCGCGGTGATTGCGAATTCGAGTCCGACCGGAACGCCGGCCAGCAACACATTGTTCACCAATGCGTCGCCCAATCAGTTATATGGCGCGGTGCTTGGCACTCCGGTCAACCTTGCTCCGCAATCGATCAGCTTAACCGGCGGATCGCAGCCACATAACAACACGCAACCTTACCTGGCGATAACCTTCATCATCGCGCTCCAGGGCATTTTCCCGGCGCGCAACTGATCGGGACGCTCATGGCTGACATTCTGAAGCCTCCGGCATTCGTCCTGCCGGAGGTTTTGCAGTCGATAGGCTTGGCGCTCAGGCCCGAAACCGACGATGACTTGCCGTTCCTGATGCAGGTCTTCGCCTCGACGCGAGCGGATGAGTTGGCGTTGGTGCCCTGGACACTGGACCAGAAACACGCGTTTCTGATTCACCAGTTCGGCGCGCAGCGTCATCATTATCGGACGTACTTTCCCGATGCTGCTTTTGACGTGGTCGAGCGCAATGGGCGCGCGATCGGCCGGCTCTATGTCGACGAACGCCAGACCCGAATTCACATCGTCGATATCGCGCTGACGCCGGAATCGCGCGGCGGCGGGATCGGTACAGCGCTACTGTCGGCAATTCAGGATTATGCGACGACGCGGGGAAAAGGCGTCGACATCTTCGTCGAACGCATGAACCCCGCCAAGACATTATACGACCGGATGGGGTTCAAGGTGATCCGGGAAGAAGAAATCTATCTTGAAATGGACTGGACGCCCGACGGCGTCAGTTGAACGTCGCGCAATAGAGGACGCCGGCGTCGGTCTTTGCCGCAGGCACCAGAAAGATGTCGTGCTGACCCATGACCGGATGCGTCAGGGGATAGAGCCCCTGTGGAAAGACGTCCGACATCGCGACCGTGAACATCAGCTGGAAAGGATCCCGGAAGTCGCCGAAACCGGGTTTATGGCTCAGCGCCTTAACCTCGGTCAGCGTGAAGTGGATCAATACGGAATCGTCCTCTGCGGGCACCGTGAAATCGGTTCCCACATGTGGCGCGAAATCGTCGTGCGTCAGCCGTTCAAGCGACATGTCATCCCCCGTCATCGTATCGCTTCACTGGCGCAAGCGCGCCCAACGATCAAGCGTGCAGAACACTACGAATCGCCATCGCCACAACGGCCAACGCCGCAACGCTAGCCGCCCAGATCGCCGCCATCCAGCCGAGACGTTTCCATAATGGACCGGCTTCGTCAGGCATCAATGATAGCCCGCCGAGTCGCCGACCTTGCCGCGGAACACCCAATAGGACCACGCAGTATAGGTGAGGATCAGCGGCACCATGATCGCGGTGCCGATCAGCATGAAGGTCTGGCTGTTCGCGGGCGACGCTGCGTCGACCACCTTGACCACGCCGGGTACGATATACGGAAACATGCTGATCCCCAGCCCGGCGAAGCACAGCAGATAAAGGCCGAGCGTCAGCAGGAAGGGCAACAATTCCTTCTTCCTGAGCAGTGCCCACCAGAATGCGACGGACAGGATCGACACCAGCAACGGCACCTGCGCGGCGAACAACACGCCTGGAAAGGCAAGCCAGCGATCCTGATAATGCCGCCCTCCGATGAACAAGGTAGCGATGCTCACCGCCACGACTGCCAGCGCCGCCGCGACGCCGGCGATCTTCGCCAGGCGATAGGCGTGCGCCTGCGTCCCGCCCTCGGTCTTGAAGATCAGCCAGCAACTGCCGAGCAACGCATAGGCCGCGACCGTCCCGACGCCGGTCAGCAGCGAGAAAGGCGACAGCCAGTCGAGCCAGCCGCCGCCATAAGCGCGGCCCGTGACCTGCACGCCCTGAAGCAGCGCGCCGAGCACGATCCCCTGCGCCAGCGCGGCGGTCACCGATCCGGCGGTGAACGCGAGATCCCAAAAGGCGCGGTGTCGCGGATCGCGCCAGCGAAACTCGAACGCGACGCCGCGAAACACCAGTCCCAGCAGCATCGCGATGATCGGCGGATACATGGCCGGCATCAGGATGGCGAAGGCCAGCGGAAACGCCGCCATCAGCCCGCCCCCGCCCAGCACCAGCCAGGTCTCGTTACCGTCCCACACCGGCGCGATCGCGTTCATCGCCTGGTCGCGCTCCTCGCCGACGCCGAACGCCGGAAACAGGATGCCGATGCCGAGGTCGAACCCGTCCATCACCACGTACATGAACACCGCGAAAGCGATGATGAAGGCCCAGATATAGGCCAGCGTCGGGTCGACGGTCATGGCTCGCCTCCCAATTGCGCGGCAGGCGTGATCCCGGCGGTCCGGATCGGCGCGTCCGACAATTCGACTTGGTGCGTCCCGGGCCCCTTTTGCATCAGCTTCAGAATGTACCAGACGCCGATCCCGAACACCGCGAAATAGACGATGACGAACGCCGCCAGCGAGGTCGCCACGGCGGGCGTAGCCAGCGGGGAGGCCGACTGGCCGGTCCTGAGCAGGCCATAAATCGTCCAGGGTTGGCGCCCGACCTCGGTCGTGATCCATCCCGCGATCACCGCAACGAAACCCGAGGGCCCCATCACTAATGCCGCACGGTGCAGCCATGTCCAGTCATACAATTTACGCCGCATGCGCGCGACCAGGCTCCACAGCCCCAGCCCAAGCATGCCGAGGCCCAGCCCGACCATCACCCGGAACGACCAGAACACCACCGCGACCGGCGCCCATTGATCGCGCGGGAAATCCTTCAGCCCCTGGAGCGGGGCATGGGGATCGTGTTTCAGGATCAGCGAGCCCGCATAGGGGATCTCGACCTTGTAATGGACCTTGCCATCGGCGTTGGACGGCAGGCCGAACAGGACCAATGGCGCACCGTTCGGGCTCGGATCGAAATCGCCTTCCATCGCCAGCACCTTTGCCGGCTGGTGCTCGAGCGTGTTGAGGCCCTGCTGGTCGCCGGCCAGGATCTGCACCGGCGCGACCAAGGCGGCCATCCACATCGCCATACTAAACATGGTGCGAGCGGCCTGGAGCGACGGGGTCGCTCCAGGACTCGCTGCGGCGGCCGGTGGGCTATCGTGTCCGTCCGACGACGCGGCTTTGCCGCGGCGTCCCGCAGCGTCCCTGAGCAAATGCCAGGCCCCGCACGCTCCCACCACCAACGATGTCGTCAAATACGCCGCGATCACCGTATGCACCAACCGATACGGAAAGCTCGGGTTGAAGATCACCGCTGCCCAGGATCCGGCAACGACGAACTGCCCTTGCGCGTTCATCGCGAATCCGGTCGGCGTTTGCATCCAGCTGTTGACGCTGAGGATCCAGAAAGCGGAGATGAAGGTGCCGAGCGCGACCATGCAGGTCGCAGCGAAATGCAGTCTTTTGCCAACCCGCTTCATCCCGAACAGCATCACGCCCAGAAACCCGGCTTCGAGGAAGAAGGCGGTCAGCACCTCATAGGCCATCAGCGGCCCGATCACCGGCCCGGCCTTGTCAGAGAAGACCGACCAGTTGGTGCCGAACTGATAGGACATGACGATCCCCGACACGACGCCCATGGCGAACGCGACCGCGAAGATCTTCACCCAGAACCGGAACAGGTCGAGATAGACCGGCTTCCCCGTGCGCAGCCACAGCCCTTCGAGCACCATCAGGTAACTCGCCAAGCCGATCGAGAAGCTGGGAAAAATGAAATGAAAGCTGACGGTGAACCCGAACTGGATCCGGGCGAGCAGCAAGGCAGTCTCAGCGGCAGTCATCGCCACCTCCTTGCCCGCCGCCGATGCTCCCGGACCGCGTATAATGCAAGTGCGCTATGCGCAGCCCAGCTTGCGTGCGGCAGAGGATTGGTGAGAGTTCAGCTTGGCCGGCCCGAAGAATCGCCTTGCCGTCGGGGTCAGGATTGCGGCTGGAAGTCCACGAGTTCGATGTCGAACACCAAAGTCGACTTGCCCGGGATGACGACCTTACCCTGCTCGTCGCGCTGATCCTCGGGGCCATAAGCCAGACGCGACGGGATCCACACGCGCAGCGTCTCGCCCTTGGCCATCAGCTTCAGCGCTTCGCTGAAGCCCGGCACCACGCCCGCGACCGGCATTGGCGTCGGCTGGGTCGATTTGTCGAAGCTCGCGCCGTCGATGAGCTTGCCCTCGTAATTGACCAGCACGACATCCTTATCGGTCGGATGCGCGCCGGTCGCCGGCTTGATCACGCGATATTGCACGCCCGACGCGGTCTGGATCACGCCGCGCAGCTTGCGGTTCTTGGCGAGGAAGGCGTCCTCAGGCGAGAGCGGAGCCACCGGCGCCTTGGCGGCAGCAGCTCGCTTGGCGGCTGTCGTGCGCTTGGCGACCGGCGCCTTCTTTGCGAGCACCGGCACGATACCGATAGTGATCGACGTCGCGCCGATCAGGCAAGCCGCCGCGATCTTCAGGCCCATGACGCCGCCGCCTACTTGCCGTTCGGGGCGGCAGGCACCGGAGCGCTGCCCGTCGGAGCAGGCTCGCCGCCCGGTACCGCGCCACCAGCCCCCGGAGGACCACCGGCGCCCGGAGGGCCGCCCGCACCGCCAGCGCCGCCCATGCTCTGCATCATCTGCTTCTGATATTGCTCGATCACTGCCTGCGGCAGGAAGTCGATCAGTTCGATGTCGAACACCAGATTGGCATTGGCCGGGATCGGCCCCGCGCCCTTGTCGCCATAGCCGAGCTTGGCCGGGATCCAGACGCGGAACTTCGCGCCCTTGCTCATCAGCTTGAGCGCTTCGCTGAAGCCGGGGACGACGCCCTTGACCGGCATCGGCGTCGGCTGCTGCGATTTGTCGAAGGTGGTGCCGTCGAGCAATTTGCCTTCGTAATTGATCAGCGCGACGTCCGTATCGGTCGGGTTCTTGCCCTTGCCTGGGGTCAGCACCTTGTACTGCAGCCCCGACGCGGTGGTCTTCACCCCTGGCGCCCAGGAATTGAACGTCATCGACAGCGAGTCGCGAGCACTGCCGCCCCACCACATGAACATGCTGAACAGCAACGCGCCGGCGCCCAGCACGGCGAGCACGATGCCCAGCCACAGGACGCGCTTCGCGCGCGGATCGAGCGGCGCCTTTGGGGGCGCCTTGGGAGCAATCGTGTCAGCCATGTTTTATCTTTTCACTGTCCTGGAGGAGGGACGAGGCTCTCGCCGCCGCCCGGGGGCGGGCCACCGGCACCGCCAGGCGCACCGCCGGGTCCACCGGGACCGCCCATGCCGCCGGCACCGCCGCCGTTCATCATCTGCATCTGACGCTGATATTGTTCGACCACCGCTTGCGGCAGGAAATCCTTGAGTTCGATATCGAACATCAACGGGGAATTCGCCGGCAGGACGACATTGCCCTGCTGATCCTTCTGGTCCTGCGCGCCATAAGCGAGGTTCGCGGGAATCCACACCCGGATCTTCTCATTCTTGTGCATCAGCTTCAGCGCTTCGCTGAAACCCGGAACGACGCCCTTGACCGGCATCGGCATCGGCTGTTGCGACTTGTCGAAGACCTTGCCGTTACGCAGGCGGCCCTCATACTGGACCAGCGCGACGTCGGTATCCGTTGGAGACGCGCCCGTGCCGGCCTTGAGCACTTCGTATTTGAGGCCCGACGACGTCGTCTTGACGCCCCAGGCGCGCTGCGACCTGGTGAATAGGTCATCGCCTTGCCGCGCGAGCAGGAACGCGCCGACCATGGCGGCGGCGATGCCGATCCACAGCAGCCAGATATAGCTGCGCTTGACGGGCTGAAGCGGAACGGCGGTCACGGACATGGGAGCAAGCCTCGACGGGAAGGCCGCGTACGACCGCGGCCGGGACACGCTGTTCTCGGTAGGTCGGAGGGCCGCGGCTCGCAAGCCCTCTCGAAAGCGACGTGAAGGCCTTACTTGGCCCCGTCGCGCTCCATCCGCTTACGCTCGAGCTTGCGCGCGCGGCGAACGGCGGCGGCACGCTCGCGCGCACGCTTCTCGCTGGGCTTCTCGTAATGGCGGCGCAGCTTCATCTCGCGATACACGCCTTCGCGCTGGAGCTTCTTCTTGAGAGCCCGAAGCGCCTGATCGACATTGTTATCGCGCACGATGATTTGCATAAAACCCGTCAACTCCAGATCAAATGATTATGGCCGCCCCAGACAAAGTCCGGGCGTGAAGGCGCGGCTCCTAACAGTGGGTCGGGCAAAACGCAAGTGCGTCGGCTGTTGCACGTTCGCTACAGCCGCGCAGGACGAAACCCGGTGGGCAGACTCAATTCCGGCGGTGCTTCCCGCCATAGCGTCGGCCGATATAATCGCCGATCTTGCCCATCTCGTTCGCCGCGGCCAGCGCACTCGCGTCGCAGCATGGCAGCGGATTTTGCGCGTGATCGGCGGCACTTGCCTGCACCTTGTCGCACAGATTCTCGATATCGGCGCGCGTCAGCAGGTTCTTTTCACGCAACACGCAGAGCAGACTCTGCAAAATCAACATGGTCTTGTCGCTGCTGTCGCCAGCAACAAAATCGGCGTCCTTCATCGCCTCTCTCTCCTTATCTTTGGAGAGAGGTTATGCTTATTGCGTCAAAAGGCAAGCGGGCGATCTAATCGATCACTGAAGCCCGCCGCCGAGTGCTCGATATAACTCGATCAAGTTGCTCGACCGGGTTGTGCGCGTAGTGACCAATTGTTGCTCTGCCGCATAAGCGGTGCGCTGCGCGTCGAGCGCGACCAGGAAGCTGTCGACGCCGGCGCGATAGCGTGCGTCGGACAATTTGGCCGCCACTTGCGCCGCACTGGCCCGTGCGGTCTGGGCCGACACCTGTTCGTCGATCGTGCCACGCTGCGCCAGCGCGTCGGCGACTTCGCAGAAAGCGGTCTGGATGGTCTTCTCGTACGTCGCCACCGCCGCTTGCTGCGACGCCTTGGCATAATCGAGATTGCCCTTGTTGCGACCTGCGTCGAACAACGGCAGCGCGACCGATGGGGCGACATTGTAAGTGCCGGTTCCCGCCCCGAACAAGCCGGTCAGCCCACTGCTGATCGTGCCCAGGGCCGCCGTCAGCGAAATGCGCGGGAAAAAAGCAGCGCGGGCGGCACCGATATTGGCATTCTGCGCAATCAGCTGATGCTCGGCCTGGAGCACGTCGGGACGCCGCAACAGCACCTCCGACGACAGGTTCGCGGGCAAGGCGTCGCGAGTCACGCGGCCATCGCCGAGCGCCGCCGGCAACAGATCGGCGGTAACCGTCGTCCCGACGAGCAGATTGAGCGCGTTCTGGTCCTGTGCGATCTTGGTCTGGAGCGCAGCTATATCGTTGCGCGCTGCCTGGTAGTTGGTCTCGGCCTGGCGTGATTCGAGTTCGGAAGCAACGCCGATACGGAATTGCGCGCGCGTGAGGTCGAGCGTTTGTTCGAACGTCTTGAGCGTATTCTGCGACAGCCGTAGCTGATCCTGATCGGACGCCAGCGTGAGCCAGGCGGTGGCGATTTCCGCGATCAGGCTGATCCGCGTCGTACGCTGCGCTTCCTCGGTCGCGAAATATTGCTCGAGCGCGGCCTTGGACAGATTGCGCAGCCGCCCGAACAGGTCGAGTTCGAATGCCGAGAAACCGACATTGGCCTGGAAATATTGGATGTCGGTCGACCCACCGCCGGCGGCGCCCCCGGTGGTCGCCGCGGCGCTAGCGCTGTTGGTATAGGTAGCCGATCCGTTGGCGCTTATGCTCGGCAGGATGTCGGCACGCTGCACCCGGTATTGCGCGCGCGCCTGGAGCACGTTCGCCGCCGCCACGCGCAAGTCGCGATTATTGTCGAGCCCGAGCTGGATCACCTGGCGCAGGCGGTCGTCGGTAAAGAAATCGCGCCAGCCGATCGCGGTCACGTCCGGCGCGTCGGTCGCGGCGCGCGGATAGACACCACCCTCGGGCAGCGCGGTCGGGACAGCCCCGGAAGGCCGGACATAGTTGGGAGCGAGGTTGCAGGCCGACAGCGCACTGCCGGCAAGCAAGAGGGCAAGGATGGGACGAACTGTCACGGATCAAGCTCCCTGCGGCGCGGCCGCATCGGTATCGCGGTCGGTGGCCGTATCGCGTTGGCCGTGCCGGCCGAACAGGCGCAGTACGACCACGAAGAACATCGGCACCAAGAAGATGGCGAGGATGGTAGCCGACAGCATGCCGCCGACGACCGCGCGACCGATGGCGTGCTGTCCGCCCGCTCCCGCGCCCGACGAGATCGCCAGCGGCAGAACGCCGAACACGAACGCGAAGCTGGTCATCAGGATCGGGCGGAGACGCAGCTTGGCCGCTTCGACCACCGCTTCGAACGCGTTCAACCCGTCGCGCATCCTCTCCTCGGCGAATTCGACGATCAGGATCGCGTTCTTCGCTGACACGCCGATCGTCGTGATCAGCCCGACCTGGAGATATATGTCGTTGTTGAGCCCGGTCAGCGTCGCTGCGAGCAGCGCGCCGAGAACACCGAGCGGGACGACCAGCAGGACCGAGATAGGTACCGACCAGCTTTCATAGAGCGCAGCGAGGCACAGGAACACGATCAGCAGCGACAGTCCGTAGAGCGCGGGCGCCTGACCCCCGGACAGCCGTTCCTCATAGGACAGACCGGTCCATTCGAGCTCGGTGCCGGGTGGCAATTTGGCATGGATGTCCTCCATCGCCTTCATCGCGGCACCCGACGCCACGCCGGGCCCGGGCGCGCCCAGAATTTCGATCGACGGCTGGCCATTGTACCGCGTCAGCTGAACCGGCGCCTGCGCCCAGCTTAGCGACGAGAAGGCGGTATAAGGCGCCATCTGGCCATTACCGGACCGCACGTAGAAATTGGCGATATCGTCCGGCTTCAGTCGGTAGGGTTCATCGGCCTGGATATAGACGCGCTTGACGCGGCCGCGATCGATGAAGTCGTTGATATACGACCCACCCCAGGCGGCGGCGATGGTCGTGTTGACGTCGCCCAAATCGAGCCCAAGTGCGCGCGCCTTGTCCTGATCGATATCGACCTTGAGCTGTGGCGCGTCTTCCAGCGAATTGGGCCGCACCCCGACCAGACCCTTGTTCTGTCCCGCCATGCCCAGCATCATATTGCGCGACTGGATCAACGCGTCATGCCCGATGTTGCCGGTATCGACGAGTTGCAGATCGAAGCCGGTCGCATTACCGAGTTCAGATACCGCCGGTGGCACGATCGCGAGGACCAGACCGTCCTTATATTGTGAGAACGTACCCATGGCGCGCCCGGCTATCGCCGTCGCGCTATTCTGCCCGCCCCTGCGTTCCGACCAGTCTTTCAGGAGCACGAAGGCGATACCGCTATTCTGGCCGGCGCCCGCGAAGCTGAAGCCATTGACCTGAAACACGCCTCTGACGTTCGCCTTTTCGTCGTTGAGGAAGTGGTTGCGGATGAGATCCAGGCCCTTGTCGGTGCGGCTGGCGGTCGCGCCCGACGGCCCCTGGACGATCGCCACGACATAGCCCTGGTCCTCGTCGGGCAGGAAGCCGGTCGGCAGGCGCCAGAACATGAAGGCCATGGCGATCACCACGACCGCGTAGATCAGCATCGAGCGTTTCCAGTTGCGCGCGGTCGAGCGCACGCCCTTTTCATAACGCACCTGGCCACGTTCGAACTTGTCGTTGAACCAGCGGAAGAAGCGCGCCAACGGGCCGTTGCCCTCGAGCTTGTCCGGGTCGTGCGGCTTGAGGATGGTGGCGCAGAGTGCCGGCGTCAGGATCAATGCGACCGCCACCGACAGCACCATCGCCGACACGATCGTCAGCGAGAACTGGCGATAGATCACGCCGGTCGATCCACCGAAGAACGCCATTGGCAAGAACACCGCCGACAGGACGAGGCCGATGCCGACCAGCGCGCTGCTGATCTCATCCATCGACTTGCGCGCGGCATCCTTGGGACTCAGGCCCTCGGTGGTGATCAATCGCTCGACATTCTCGACCACGACGATCGCGTCGTCGACCAGCAAGCCGATCGCCAGCACCATGCCGAACAGGGTCAGCGTGTTGATGCTGAACCCGGCCAGCGCCATCACCGCGAAGGTGCCGAGCAGCACCACCGGCACCGCGATCGTCGGGATCAACGTCGCGCGCCAGTTCTGGAGGAACAGGAACATCACCAGGAAGACGAGGACCACCGCTTCGATCAGCGTGGTGACGACATGCTCGACCGACAGTCGGACGAACGGGGTGGTGTCGTATGGATAGACGACTTTCACATCCGCCGGGAATTGCTTGGCAACCGCGTCGACCTGCGCCTTGACCGCCGTGACGGTGCTGAGCGCGTTGGCGCCCGGCGCGAGCTTGATCGCGATGCCTGCCGCGGGATGACCGTTATAGCGCGAGGTGAACCCGTAATTCTCTGCACCTAGCTCGACCCGGGCGACGTCGCCGAGCCGGACCACCGACCCGTCCGTATTGCTCTTCAGCCGGATCTGCTTGAACTGATCGGGCGTGGTCAGCCGCGACTGGACCGACACCGTCGCGTTGAGCATCTGCTCCTTGGGCGCCGGCAATCCGCCGATCTGGCCCGCCGACACCTGCGCGTTCTGCGCGCGGACCGCGGTCATGACGTCGGTCAACGTCAGCGCGTAATTGTTGAGCTTCAACGGATCGACCCATATGCGCATCGCATATTGCGCGCCGAACACCTGGGTATCGCCGACGCCGTCCACCCGGCTCAACGGGTCCTGAAGCTTGGACACGGCATAATCGGCCATGTCGACGCCATCATGCGCGCCGGTTTCCGAATAGAGCCCGACGATCAACAGGAAGTTCTGCGTCGCCTTGGCAACCTGGATTCCTTGCAGCTGGACTTCCTGCGGCAAGAGCGGCGTCGCCGCCTGCAGCTTGTTCTGGACCTGGACCTGGGCGATGTCGGGATTCGTGCCCTGTTCGAAGGTCAGCGTAATCGTGACAGTGCCCGCCGAGGAGGACGAGGACGAGAAGTAGCGAAGGTGGTCGATCCCCTTCATCTGCTGCTCGATGATCTGGGTCGTGGTGTTCTCGAGCGTCTGCGCGTCCGCACCTGGATAGGTCGCGGTGATCGACACCGCGGGCGGTGCGATCGCCGGGAATTGCGCGATCGGCAGCGAGCGGATCGCGATGATACCGGCCAGCATCAAGCCGATCGCGATCACCCAGGCGAAGATCGGCCGGTTGATGAAGAAACGTGACATGGAGGGTTACTTCGCCTGAGCCTGGCCCGGCTGCTGCGGGGCAGCGGGCTTGGCGTTGGGATTCCAGGGCTGCGGCGTGACCGGCATGCCGGGGCGCAACATCATCGCGCCTTCGACGATCACCTTGTCGCCGGGCTTGAGTCCGCCGGTGACCAGCCAGGCATCCCCGATCGCGCGCTCGGTCTTGATCACGCGCGGCTCGATCTTGTTACCCTGGCCGACGATCAGCACGGTCGCATTGCCGCGCTCATCGCGCCCGACGCCGCGCTGCGGCACCAGCATGCCCTGGCGCTGGGTTCCCTGCGCCAGTTGCGCACGGACGTACATGCCCGGCTGCAACAGCCCGTTGGGATTGGCGAATTGCGCCCGGATCGTCTGCGATCCGGTACTGGGGTCGACCGTCACATCGGCAAAGCGAAGTGTGCCTTCGGGTCCATAGGTCGACCCGTCCTCGAGCTTCAGCCGGACTTGCGCCCGGCCTTCGCTCGCGACCTGGCCCGCCAGGATTTGCTGCCTGAGCTTGAGCAGGTCGGCGCTCGATTGCTGGATGTCGACATAGATCGGATCGAGCCGCTGGATCGTGGCCAATGCGTCCGCTTGCGACGCGGTGACCAGCGCGCCGGTTGTGTAGATCGATCGGCCGATCCGCCCGCTGATCGGCGCGCGGATGGTGGTGCGGGCGAGATCGATCGTGGCGCTGCGCAGCGCCGCCTGCTGCGCGGCGACATCGGCGCGTGCCTGCTCGGCACTGGTCAGCGCATTCTCGTAATCCTGGCGCGAAATCGCATTGATCTTGACGAGTTCGCCATAACGCCGGGCGAGCGCCGCGCTCGACGCGATCGCGGCTTGCGCCTTGGCCAGCGCCGCGCGCGCATTCGCTACCTGGGCCTGATAAGGCGCGGGGTCGATCCGGTAGAGCGCCTGACCCTTGGCGACCATGTCGCCTTCCTGGAACAACCGGGCAATGACGATGCCGTTGACCTGCGGTCGCACGTCCGAAGTCTCGTAGGCCGTGGTGCGACCGGGGAGCTCGCTCGTGAGCGTCACCGCCTGCTCCTTCACGATCACATATCCGACCGGCGGCGCCCCTTGGCCCGGCGGCTGTTGCCCGCCCTGGCCGCAGGCGGCAAGCGACACGAGAGCAAGCGCGGGGAGCGCGTTACGAATAAATGACATGCTAATCTCGCCGGGCTGTGATATGTGAGTGAACGTTCACTCACAAATGCTGCTACTGCGAACAAATGATACAAGTCAAGCAGAGGATTGAAGAATGTCGACAATGTTGGATTGCTGGGGGCTGTTGCCTACCCCCCCGGCCGGGCGGGCTGCGGAGCGCCGGCAGCACATTCTCGACACGTCACGCCGCCTGTTCATCCAGAACGGATTCCACGGAACCGGCGTGGCCCAGATCGCGGTTGCCTCGGGAATCAAGGTCGGCCAGATCTATCGCGATTTCTCCTCCAAAGAGGATATAATCGCCGCGATCGCCTTTCGAGACCTTTCGCAATTCCTCGACGAGGCCACGCTGCAACGCGCGATCGATGCCGGCGACATGGCGGCGATCCGCCAGTGGATCCTGGCCTTCGTCACCTATGAAGACGATATCGAAGGCTATCGGCTGATGCCCGAGATCATGGCCGAATCGGTCCGCAACCCGCGCATCGCGCGGCTGCAGGAAGACATCAGCGCGAGCGTGAAAAGTGCGCTGACGGTGGCGCTGACGGGATGGGCTCCGGGCGCGGATCGGGAGGCCGCCCGCGCCGAACTGGCCGACCTGATCCTGACTTTGGGCGGCGGACTGTGCCAGTCGATCGTGGTGGAGGCGTTGCGCGGGCGTGACTATCTGCCCCTGTGCCAAAGGCTGCGGGCGATCGTCAGCCGCGAACTCGAACTGATCCGCGACTCGGAAAGCGGGCCGCACCTGTCGATCTAAACACCTTTCCGGTCGTGCCGACGGGGCAGACGGAGATCCCGCGCAAGCTTCGGCCGCCGACCAAATAAATTTTCATGCCGATGTCGATTTCCGACTCCTTCGCTCGTCGTCCGAATGCCGCTCGCAAAGAGACGGCTTCGACGAGGAGGCAGGACGATGCGTGTGATGAGGTTCCCCAAAACCGCCGGCGACCGCGAATGCGGCTCCTTCCGTGCGGCATGGACGACCATGGCGAGAGCGTTGGGCAAGCTTGCGGCCAGGCTGATGGTCACTTCGCCTGCCCTGGTCGCCGTATCCGCCGGCTCCGCCGTGGATCAGACCCCGTCCTATCCGCGCATGGCGCCGGTCGGCGCCTATCTGATGGACCGCGACCAGGAGATCGCGCTGGCGAAAAGCGCCGCGCCCGAGTCGATTTCGAAGCACGCCACCATCCTGGTCCTCACCCGCACCGGCTATGAAAAGGCGGTCGCGGGTACCAACGGCTTCGTCTGCATGGTATCCCGGAGCTTCAGCGGCGCGCCGGATTGGCCCGAACGTTGGAATCCTAAAATCCGCGCCGCCGAATGCCAGAATCCGCAGGCAGCGCGGTCGATAGCGCCGCTCGCCAAGCTGCGCACCGCGATGACGCTCGCCGGTCGGAGCGACGCGGAGATCATGGAGCGCATCAAGCTAGCGCTGCGCACCAAGGAGATCCCGCCGCTGGCACCGGGCGCGATGTCGTACATGATGTCGAAATCCTCTTATCTGTCCGATGAGGGCGATCACGACATGCCGCATGTGATGTTCTTCATCCCGTTCAAGGATGGCACCAATTGGGGCGCCAACGCGGCGGGCTCGCCCATTTTCGGCGGCAATTACTGGTTCGCGACGCCAGACCACGCCGCCGAAACCGCTGCCCTCCCGCCCCTTTCGGTCCTGCTTCTGGGCGCCTGCACCTGGTCCGACGGCACATCCGCGCCGACGCACCAGATGTAGGCGCGCCCCAACGGACGCCGTGGCCAACGGTTTGAGCATGTCATGGCTGCCCGGTTTCTGGGAAGGTGGGTTTCCGTCGCCCAATTGGCTTCTCTCGGCGCGATGGGCCCTCCGGTTGCGGCCCCCTGCCCGCCCCGCTAAGCCGCGCGCCATGTCCAACGGCGCCCCGCTCACGCTCTACAACAGCCTGTCGCGTTCGCTCGAGCGTTTCGAGCCGATCGATCCCGGCAATGTCCGTATCTATTCGTGCGGGCCGACAGTCTACAATTACGCCCATATCGGCAATCTGCGCGCTTATGTGTTCACTGATACGTTGAGCCGCGTACTGACGTGGAAGGGTTATCCCCTAACCCATGTCATCAACATCACCGATGTCGGGCATCTGACCAGCGACGCCGATGCCGGCGACGACAAGATGGAAGCGGCCGCGCGCAAGAACGCGACCAGCATCTGGGACATCGCCGCGCATTACACCGCTGCGTTCAAGCAGAACCTCAAGGACCTCAACATCCGAGAGCCGTCGCGCTGGTCTGTCGCCACCGACCATATCCAGGAAATGATCGCGTTCGGCGAGAAGATCGCTCCTAAACATTGCTACCAGCTCGACAGCGGCCTCTATTTCGACGTCTCGACCGTGCCCGATTACGGCAAGCTCGCCGGCACTCAGGAGGACGTCCGCGAGGGCCGGATCGACACGGTCGAAGGCAAGCGCCATCCACAGGATTTCGCGATCTGGCGCACGTCGGCGCCGGGCGAGAATCGCCAGATGGAATGGGATTCGCCCTGGGGTCGCGGCGCGCCGGGCTGGCATCTCGAATGCTCGGTGATGAGCGAGAAATATCTCGGTTCGCCGTTCGACATCCATACGGGCGGAATCGACCATCGCGAGATCCACCACCCCAACGAGATCGCGCAGAACCAGGCCTTTTGCGATTGTGCTGATACCGGGGCGCGCTGGTGGATGCACAACAACTTCCTGGTCGAACGTGCCGGCAAGATGTCCAAATCGTCGGGCGACTTCCGGACCCTGCAGAAGCTGATCGACGCCGGCGTCCATCCGCTGGCCTATCGCCTGATGTGCCTCAGCGCGCATTACCGGTCGGAGCTCGAATTCAGCGAGGAGAATCTCGCAGCAGCACTCACCCGGCTCAAACGATTGGCAATCACCGTCGCCCAACTTCGCGACCGTCCCCTGGCGCCGTCGGCCAAGTCGGCGCTGGCCTATCGCGAACGGCTCGACGAAGCGGTGTCGGACGACCTCAACACGCCCAAGGCGCTGGTCGTGCTGGACGAACTGCTCGGCGACAAGAAAATCGCACCCGCCGATCGCCTCGCCGCGCTCGCCGATTTCGATGCGGTGCTGGGGCTCGGCCTAGCCAATCTCAGGCGCGAAGACTTGCGCGTGCGTCCGGCGACCGCGACCTTGACCGATATCGACATCGCCGCGCAGCTCGCTGAACGGCGCGACGCGCGCGCGGCCAGGGACTTCGCACGCTCCGACGCGATCCGCGACGAGCTCGCCGCGCAAGGGGTCGAGGTGATGGACGGCGATCCGCTCGGCTGGGACTGGCGACCGACGCTCGCTTGAAAGCCCGCGTCAGGCGGCTAAGCTCCCGCTCCGGACAATCAGAATCGGGGACGGACGATGCGGGGACGCGTGCTGGGTTGGGATAATTCGGCGAGCCAGGGTCAGATTTCGGGCGAGGACGGACAGCGTTACACTTTCGCACGGCCCGACTGGCGCGAAACCTATTGGCCGGCGCGCGGCCAGGTCGTCGATTTCGAGGCGAACACCGACCGTGCCGGCAACATCTACGTGTTGCAGGGCTCCGGTATCGGCGCAGCGGGCTCCAAGGACAAGGTTGCGGCGGCGCTGCTCGCCTTTTTCCTCGGCTGTTTCGGCGCGCACAAATTCTACCTCAACAAGACCGGCGCGGCGGTGACCATGTTGTTGTGCGGGACGATCGGCTGGCTACTCGTGCTACCCGGCTTGATCACGGCGATCATCGCGTTCGTCGAATTCATCATCTATCTCGTCATCGACGATGCCGAATTCCAGCGGCGCTATGTGCAAGGCAACCAATCGTGGTTCTGACGGCGTGAAAGCGGTCCTGCCCGCGCTAGCGCGCCCACTGCTCGAGCCCAAATTGCCGGCCGGGCTGGACGTGGCATGGTTCGCTTCGCCGGCCGAGGCCAATGCGATGATCGCCGATGCCGACATCGCCTGGGTCGATATGCAGCCGACCAGCCTGACCGCCGAGGCGATCCGCCAAGGCGAGCGGCTGAAATGGGCATCGACCATCTATGCCGGTCTCGACGCCTTCCCGCTCGACCTGATGCGCGAGCGCGGGACGATGCTGACCAACGGCGTCGGGATCAACGCGCTCGCGGTCGCCGAATATGCCGTGATGGGCGTCCTCGTTGCCGCGAAACGCTTCGACCAAGTCGTCCGTGCCCACGACCGCCACGAATGGCCCATGGATGCGCCGGGCAAGGTCGAATTGTTCGAAACGCGGGCGCTGATCGTCGGCATGGGCGCGATCGGCAAATTGATCGCAGAGCGATTGGAGGCGTTTGGCGTCGAGGTCACCGGCGTCACCCGATCGGGCCGCGACGGCACGCTGACGCCCGACCAATGGCAAGAAAGGCTCGGCGATTTCGACTGGGTGATCCTCGCCGCGCCCTCGACCGACGAAACCAAGGCGATGGTCGGCGCCGCCGAACTCGCGCGGATGAAACCCTCGGCCTGGCTGATCAACATCGCGCGTGGCGACATGATCGACGAGAATGCGCTGCTCGCCGCGCTCCAGGGCAGCAAGATCGCCGGCGCGTTCCTCGATCCCACCGCCCCCGAGCCGCTACCCGCCGATCACCCCTTATGGTCGGCGCCCAATTGCATGGTGACGATGCACCTGTCGGGCCGCAGCCAGACCAAGATGTTCCCGCGCGCCGCCGCCTTGTTCCTGCGCAACCTCGACGCGTTCGTGAACGATCGGCCGATGGAGAATGTTGTCGATCTGGTGCTGGGCTATTGAGCGTTCAGCGGCGCGCCACTTCACTCATGAAGAGGTCATAGTCACGCATGTAATCGTCGACGTCATAGCGATGCGATGCCGCGACCAGCAGCACGCTGTCCGGGCCGCAATCATATTGCGTCCCCCAGACCATTGGCGCGAGGTACAAGCCGATTGTCGAATCCTCCAACCGGATGTCGGCGCGTGTCTGGCCATCGTCGACGGACGCCGATAGCGAACCGTGCGCGGCAATGAGGAATTGCTCACATTCGTAATGCGCATGCTCGCCACGGACATGGTCGCCCGGCACGCCATAGACCAGGAATATTCGTGCCGGTGCGAACGGGATCCCCCTCCCCGCCTCGAGGGGGATCAGGCTTCCCCGATAATCGGCGAAACGCGGCAGCCGTTCGATGAAGCAGCCCTTCACGGGAAGGTCGAGCCGCGATCCAACGGCCTGACCCAGCGCGTCGCCAGCGATGATTTGGCCGCGCCCCCGCCCGCCCGAAGATATCGTCATTAGCTCCCCCTCTGGTCGCCCGGTTCGAGAATTCGGGCGACGATGCGCAACGGCCGGCGCTTGGTGTTCTCGAACGTCCGCCATAGATAGGATCCGATGATCCCCTGCACCGCTAGGATGGCCGATCCGAAGAACGTGATCAACAGAGCCAGTGTGGTATATCCGGGCTCGGTGATCTGGCCGGTCAGCCGCGCAACCGCGACGCCGATGCCGAAGATCAGACTGATGATCACGCCGATCACGCCGACCCACAACACCAGGATGATCGGCAGGTCGGTGAACGAGAAAATGCTGTCCATCATGTACCGCAAACGGCGGCCGACACCCCAGGCGCTGGTGCCGATCTCGCGCGGCCGACGCTCATAAGTGACGAAGGACCGGCGGAACCCGATCCAGAACAATTGGGCGATCAGCGAACTGTTCGGCTCTTCGATCGCGAGCAATTCCCGCCGTGCGGCGTCGTTGCAAGCAAAGATGTCCACGCCGCCGCGCGGCACGCCGGAGATCACCAACTTGCGGTAGAGCCACCAGAAGGTGCGCGACAGGGCATCGCGGATCGGCGCATCGTTCCGCTTCATGCGCTGGCCGAACACGATGTCGCATTCGTCCTTGTCCAGCGCCGCGAAGAACCGCGCGATCAGTTCCGGCGGCTCCTGCAGATCGGCCGCCATGACCGCGAACACGCGCCCCGATGCATGTTCTAGCCCGGTGCGGACCGCGGTGAACGATCCGAAATTGCGGCTATGGAAGATGATGCGCGCGGGAAACGGCATGCTCGCCTGTGCGCGGGCGAGCACTTCGCCCGAAGCGTCAGGCGAGCCATCGACGACGAAGATGACTTCGAGATCGCCGTCGAGCGCGCGGTGCAAGTCGGTCAGCGCCTCCAGCAGGGGCGGAATGTTACCCTCGTTGAGATAGACAGGGATCACCAGCGAGCGCGATGGAGTCACGAACGCTCCTGGTTGAGACTGTGTACTCATGCCGAATAGGACCCCAAAGCGTCGCACACCTGCGCGATCTCATCGTCGGTCATTTCCGGAAAACACGGCACGCTCAAAATGCGCTTCACCGACCTGCGGCTGACATCGAGTCCCGCGGGACCGACGCGGCGATCCGCGCCCGCCCATCCGGCCTGGTCGCAATCGAGAATCGGGAAGTGGATGTCGGTCGCTACTCCATGGACGTTGAGGTGCTTGGCCAGATGATCACGATCGTCGGTGAGGACGATGGCGAGATGACCGACAGTGCCGTGCGGGCTCGACGCCAGCCGAATGTCGTCCGCAGCCGCCGCGGCATAAGCATCGATGATCGCCCGGCGCCGCTCATTGTCGGGATCGACATACGGTAGCAGCGCCGACAGAAACGCCGCCTGCAACTCGTCGAGCCGCGAATTGCGACCGCCGCTCGTCACGACATTATATTTGCCATCCCATCCGTACATCCGCAGGCGGCTTACCTGTGCGGCAAGCTCGGCGTCGTTGGTCACGATCGCGCCGCCATCTCCGAGCGCGCCGAGATTCTTGGTCGGATAGAAGCTGAATGTCGCCAGATCGCCGAACGCGCCCGCCCCGGCACCGCATCCACGCAGACCATGAGCTTGCGCGCAATCCTCGATGATCGGTACGCCGCCGAATCCCGCGGCCTGCAACGCCGCGCGCAAGGCTGGAACGTCGACCAGTCCGCCATATAGGTGAGTGACGACGATCGCCCCCGTCGCCGGTCCAACCGCCGCGACGGCATGATCGATCGCCATCAACTGCGACGCTTCGTCGATATCGACATAGACCGGGATCAATCCGATCAGCCGACACGCCGTCGTCGTGTAGCCGCCGGCATTGGCGACCGTGACCACCTCGCGCCGCGCCGGATCGGTGACCAGGCACCGCAACGCGATCTCCAGCGCGTCGCTGCCGTTGGCGACGCCGACACAATGCGCTACGCCGGTCGCGGCGGCGAAATCACTGCTGAAGGCTTTATTGTAGGGCCCGTTGATCCAATAGCCGGACGCCAACACATCGCGTGATATACGCGACAATTCGGCCTCGTGACGCACATAGCGCCGGCCCAGATCGTTCATCGGTATCGAGGTCATTGAACAGTTCTCAGCAGGCCGGGCGTCTCGCGATCGGCAGGGTAATCCGATTGCGTTGCGGCGGTACGGGTAAACCTCGCCATTGTCGCGCGGTAACCGAACGCGGCCAGTACGATCAGGCATGGCCATATCTCGATCACGTAGCGCGACTCCATTACCGCGGCACCATAGATCAGATTGAGCGCCCACATTTCCGCGAGCCTACCGAGAAATGCCGCCAGCGATAGAAGGCCGAACCCTTGCGGCCAGCCGAGAATGCTGTCGAGCGCGAAGCGCGACGCAACGACCGGGCGGATTAAGGCCCACGCGCCGATCAGCGCGAAAAGGCCGATTACCACCTTGAGCAGCAACACCGCAGCAGCCACCACCCGCGATATGATCGGCGGCGGGGACAGACCGAAAATGGCGGTGAGCGCAGCGCCGCCATCGGGATTGGCCCACAATTGCACGGTCCGTACGGCCGGCGCGGCGACCCAGGCCTGGAGCGGTCGCGCCGCACGCAACCGAGCGCCGGCGGCCGATAGCCGGGCATCGACCGCGGGCGTATAGCCGTCGGTCTGCCACGTACGAAGCGCCGCGGCGACATCGGCGCGATCGGCCACATCGAGGAAAGCGCGCGCGGGATAATTCTCGATCGCAAATCCCCGCCAGCCGGGCATGGCCTCGGCGAAGGCGAAATCGTGAAATTCGCGCGGAGTCATCAGCCAGGCGCGGACCCAGGTGAAATAGCCGGGCTTGGCATTGTTCGGATTGTCCTTCGCGCCCGAATTCACATAGCGCGCCTCGCCGTGACTGGCATATTGCAGCGCCACCATTCCCAGCATCGGAGCGGCGAACAACGCAAGCGCAAGCCCGCTGCCCGCGAGCGCCATGCGCCCCCGGCGAAACACCAGCAACAAGCACCACGGCACGAGCAGCAGCACGAGCAGCGGCAAAAGGTCGATGCGCAAAAAGGCGGCGACTCCCGCCAGCAGCCCGCCCAGAGCAAGACGCCACACCGCCCCATCGACAGCCGCCATCGCCAATAGGTAGACCCCGACGAAAAGGCCGAACGTCGCCAGCGAATCCGGAACGACAAAATTGGTCCAGGAAGCAGTGATCGGCTGAAGCGCGATCACCATTAGGCCCACCAAATAGGCCCAGCGATTGCGCGGACCGACCTGGCGATAGAAATGCATCAGCAATGCTACGAGGCCGAGGTCGAACAGCACCTGGACGACATGCATCGCGTCGGCGATCGGCTGCCCCAACCGCCTGATGGGAACCGGATTCCAGATCGCATCATGGCCAAGCGCCGCGATCACCGGCGCCAGAAGCACCGAAAAGGACCGCGATTGCGCCGTGGCCGGCGGCATCTGACCGTGTTGCAAAAGGTGCTGGGCAGCACCCACGTATAGGAAACCGTCACCATTGAGAATGCCTGGACCAAGCAGCAGGATCACCGCCCGTAGTGCAAGCAGTGCCAGCATCAGCCAGCCGCCCGCGAACCATGCTCGCCGCACGGACGGCGGCGTGTCGATGCGAACGCCGCTCACCGAAACACCAGGAAGCGCATCAGCACGAAGGTCAGGCTGACGGTCACCGGTAGGCACGCGAGCTGCGCCAGCAACGGCCCAACACCGGCTTTCTCCCACAAGGCAAGCATGCCGAGGTTCACCATATAGGTCAGCACATATACGCCGACGAACCGCGGTAACCGGGTCGGATCGCGGCTATCGAACACCAAACGGCCGAGCGTGAAGAAATTGAAGATCACGCCGATCACCATCGCGATCGCCAGGGCGAGGCCGCTCGCCAGGCCCGCGAGGATTCCGGCCGCGAAGATTACGTATCCGAACGCCGTATTGAGCACGCCAACCGCCAGAAAGCGGACGACTTGCCAGATATCGGCCTTTCGCAACTGCAGGCCGGGCGCACCGACATCGTCTTTATCCTGTGACATGAGGTGGAGGGCTAACGATCTTCAGGGCGCCACCAAGCCGGTCTTCGTGCCGGACGAACGGCGCGAGCGGCGGGCTCGGAGATGACATAATGATTTCGTCCCCCGTCTCGCGGGCCTGCTCGGCACCGTTGATCCTTGCGATGGCGGGTAAAGCCAATCCGCGCTCCGCGCAACGGTCGCATGGCCGCGTGGCCGCGTGGCGCGGCGGTTTTGCACAGCTTCTCGAGGCGAACCGCCGATCAGCTTGTATCTCCCTTCCCCGCCCGATATCGCGCGGCATATGAAGGGAATCATTCTCGCGGGGGGTTCGGGCTCCCGGCTGTATCCCGCCACATTGGCCGTCTCGAAACAGATGCTGCCGGTGTTCGACAAGCCGATGATCTATCATCCGATCTCGACGCTGATGATCGGCGGCATCCGCGATATCCTGATCATCTCGACACCGCGCGACCTACCACTGTTCCGGCAATTGCTGGGCGACGGTTCGGCGTTTGGCATCAATCTCGATTATGCCGAACAGCCGGAGCCGAACGGCCTGGCCGAAGCCTTCATCATCGGGGCCGATTTTGTCGGCGGTGGCCCGGCGGCATTGATCCTCGGCGACAACATCTTCCATGGCTCGGGCCTGGGCGCCTTGTGCAAGTCCGCCAGCGAGCGCGAGCGCGGCGCAACCGTGTTCGCCTATCAGGTTGAGGATCCCGAACGCTATGGCGTCGTCACCTTCGATCCGGCGACCAAACGCGCCACCAGCATCGAGGAGAAGCCGGCCAAACCGCAATCGCGCTGGGCAGTGACCGGGCTCTATTATTACGATAGCGACATCACCGAGATCGCGCGGTCGATCCGCCCGTCGCCCCGTGGCGAACTCGAGATCACCGATGTGAACACGATTTATCTCGGGCGCGGCGACCTGTCGGTGGTCCAACTGGGCCGGGGTTACGCCTGGCTCGATACCGGGACGCATGACAGCCTGCACGACGCCGGGTCGTTCGTCAGGACGATCGAGCATCGCCAGGGAATCAAGATCGCCTGCCCCGAAGAGATTGCGTTCGACGTGGGCTGGATCGATGCCGAGGCGATGCTGAAGCGTGCCGATCTGCTCGGCAAGACCGACTACGCGACCTATCTGCGCCGTCGCGCGAGCACCGATTGGTGAGGACCGTCCTCGTTACGGGCGGGGCCGGATTTATCGGATCCGCCGTGGTGCGCCTGCTGGTGGCCGGGGGTACGCGCGTCGTCAATCTCGACAAGCTGACATACGCCGGCAACCTCGCGTCGCTGTCCTCGGTCGAGAACGCGCCCAATTACCGCTTCGTCCACGGCGATATCGCCGATCACGAGCTGGTTGGCGTGCTGCTGCGCGAGGAAAATGTCGACGGCGTCATGCATCTCGCCGCCGAGAGCCATGTCGACCGCTCGATCGACGGGCCCGAGATCTTCGTCACCACCAACGTGCTCGGCACAGTCCGGCTGTTGGCGACGGTGACGGATTATTGGCAAGCTCTGCCCGCCGACCGCCGCGCCGACTTCCGGTTCCACCACATCTCGACCGACGAAGTGTTCGGAGACCTTCCGTTCGACGGCGGCGTGTTCACCGAGACCACGCCCTATGCGCCCTCCTCGCCTTATTCGGCGTCGAAGGCCGCGTCGGACCATTTCGTTCGCGCCTGGCACGAAACCTATGGACTGCCGGTCGTGCTGTCGAACTGCTCGAACAATTACGGGCCGTTCCACTTTCCCGAGAAATTGATTCCGCTGACGATCCTCAACGCAATCGATCGTAAGCCGCTGCCGGTCTATGGCCGGGGCGAGAATGTGCGCGACTGGCTACATGTCGAGGATCACGCCCGCGCGCTCGAATTAGTCCTGACCAGGGGGCGCATCGGCGAAAGCTACAATATCGGCGGGCGTGAGGAGCGCACCAACCTGCAAGTGGTCGAGGCGATCTGCAACCTAGTCGACGCGCGGTTTGGGGCCGACGGACAGCCACCGCGGCGATCGCTGATCAGCTTTGTCACCGACCGTCCCGGACACGACCGCCGCTACGCGATCGATCCCGACAAGGCCGAGCGCGAGTTGGGATGGCGCGCGCAGAACGACTTCACCGGAGGACTCGCGCAGACGATCGACTGGTATCTCGCCAATCGCTGGTGGTGGGAGCCGATCCGCAGCGGCCGTTATGCCGGCGAGCGGTTGGGGCGAGCCTGACTCCCCTCTCCGGATTCAGGCTGGTGCGGTCTGCTTCGCTACCTTCTCGAATGCATCGAGGATGGTCGGGATCAGCACCTCAGGCAGATTATGGCCCATCCCCGGCACTTCGATGATCTGCGCACCCGGGATCGTCGCTGCGGTGTCACGCCCGGCCTCGACCGGCACGAGCGGGTCGTCGGCGCCGTGGATCACCATGGTCGGCGCCTTGATCGAGGCGATCGCCGCACGGCGGTCGCCGTTCGCCACCACCGCGGCGAGCTGGCGCCCGGGTCCCGCGGGATAGTGCATGCGATCGAAATCGCGTTCGACGCGTGCCCGGATCACGTCCTCCGAGACCGGATGGCCCGGGCTGCCAATGATTTTTTCGGCGCGTACGCCGTGCGCGATCATCGTCTCGCGGTCGTTGCCGGTCGGGCGGGAGGTCAGCACCGCCATGGCCTCGGGCTTGGACGGCGGCAGGCCCGGATTGCCGGTCGACGACATGATCGACGTCAGTGACAACACCCGGTCGGGATATTCCGCCGCGACCAATTGCGCGATCATGCCGCCCATCGACGCGCCCATGACATGCGCCCGCCGGATGTCGAGTGCGTCGAGTAGCCCGACCGCGTCCGCGGCCATGTCGTTGAGCGAATAGGGCACGTCGGGCTTTTGTCCGGTCATCATCGCGCCGATCAGCGCGGGCAGTTCGGGCACCGGTGCGCTGTCAAACTTGGTCGACAGACCTATATCGCGATTGTCGTAGCGAATCGCGAAATAACCGCGCGCAACCAGAGCCTCGACGAACGGCAGCGGCCAGCGCGTCAGCTGCGCCCCCAGACCCATGATCAGCAGCACCGGAGGATTGGTCGGTTCGCCGAACGTCTCGTATTCGATCTCGATGCCGTTGGCCTGGGCCTTCATCCGGATTTCCTCTCGTCGCTCACCGCCATCATATGCGCATCGATCACCGCGTCGATCGTCTTGTCGTCGACATGCAATTGCCCATCGATGATCAGCATGGCGAGACCGTGCGCCACCGACCAGGATTGCAGCGCGAAGATGCGCGCCTCCATTCCCGGCGGGGCGAGCCTCGCTGCATTCTCCATTAGGAAGCGCATCGCATTGTCGGGGGAGTCGGCGAGCTCGACTACCTTGCCGGTCGGCGGGTTGGCGAAGATCAGGCGGAACAGGGCGGTGTGGAGCAGCGCGAACCGGACATAGGCCGCGCCGGTCGCGTTGAACCCCGCAACCCCGCCGCCCGCGGCGTCATAGGCGGCGTGCTGCACCTGGCTCAGCATGTCGAGCCCTTGGGCAGCGAGCGCGGCCATCAGCGCCGCCTTGTCGGGGAAATGGCGGTACACCGCGGTCGCGCTGACCCCGACGCCGCGCGCGACCTCGCGTAGCGACAGATCCTCGGCATCGCGCGCCGCGAGCAGGCGTAGCCCCTGGTCGATCAGCGCGGCACGCAGATCGCCATGATGATAGGAGGTTTTGACCTTCACCCCCCGCCCCGCCAATTCAAACCGCAAATCATGTTGACACTGTTACCATAGCTTTTATGTTGACGCCATAAACATCGAGTCGGAGATCAGTCATGGCGAGCGTGATCGAAAATGCAATCCGCGGCACCGTCACCAAGGGCATCGGCGTGGTCGCCGAATTCAACCGCAAGCGCATGCCCGAGCAGGACCATCCGTTCCTGACCGGCATCCACCGGCCGATGGACAGCGAGATCACGCTGGAGGATCTGAGCGTCACCGGGACGATCCCGCCCGAGCTCGACGGCCGCTATCTACGCATCGGGCCCAACCCGGCGAAGCCCGAGGCAAAGGGCTATCACTGGTTCACCGGCGACGGGATGGTCCACGGCATTGCTCTCCGGGAAGGCAAGGCGCTGTGGTATCGCAATCGCTGGATCCGATCGAAGACGGTCGAGGCGCAGACCGGCATGAAGCACGCGCCGGGGCCGCGCCATGGCGGGTTCGACACGGTCAACACCAACGTACTCGGTATCGCCGGCCGCACCTGGGCCTTGGTCGAGGCGGGAAGCTATCCGGTCGAACTTTCCGAAACGCTGGACGAACAGACCTATAATCCGTTCGACGACACGCTGGCGGGCAGCTTCACCGCGCACCCGCATCTCGACCCCAAGACGGGCGAACACCATTCCATCTGTTACGAAGCGATGGATCCGGACGCGGTGCGTCATGTGGTGCTGTCGCCCGACGGCAAGGTGACGCGCGAATTGAGCATCAAGGTCAAGCACGGCCCATCGATCCACGATTGCGCGATCACCGATCGCTACGCGCTGATCCTCGACCTGCCGGTCACTTTCTCGATGAAGTCGCTGATCGGCGGCCACAGCTTTCCCTATCGCTGGAACCCCGAACACCAGGCGCGGGTCGGCTTGCTACCGCGTGCCGGCCAGGCGGAAGACATCGTCTGGGTCGATTGCCCGCAAACCTACATCTTCCATGTCGCCAATGCGTACGACACGCCCGACGGCAAGGTGGTGATGGATGCGTGCGTCTATGACACGATGTTCGCCGAGGCGACGGGCGGACCGTCGGGCAAGTCGCTGGGGTTGGAGCGCTGGACGATCGATCCGGTGGCGAAGACGGTCGAGCGCCGCACGATCGACGCTGCGCCGCAGGAATTTCCGCGACCCGACGAGCGCTTTTTCGGCCAGCCCTATCGCCATGCCTATACGATGGCGTTGCCCGAGGGTGAATTCGCGATCAGCGCGACCAAGCTCTACAAGCACGACTTAGAGGCCGGCACGCGCGAGGTCCACGACTTCGGCGAGGGCCGCTATCCGAGCGAATTCGTGTTCGTACCGCGCGGCGATGATGCGCCCGAGGGCGATGGCTGGATGGTCGGGCTGGTGATCGACCTGCCCCATGAGACCACCGATCTGGTGATCCTGGATGCGGCACGGTTCGCCGAGCCGCCGGTCGCGAGCATCCGCATCCCGCACCGCGTGCCGCCGGGCTTCCATGGCAATTGGGTGGCGAACGGGTGAGGTAGCGCAGGCGAAAACAGCCTTGCGCCAACTGAACGGCGGCCGGCGCGATCCTGCGCGCCGGCCGAGACACGCATTTCAGATCTGCGCGAATCCACCGTCGGCAAACACTTCGCCGCCGGTCATGAAGCTGCTGTCGGAGGACGCCAGGAAAGCCGCAACCGCACCGATCTCCGATGGGTCTCCGACATGGCCGATCGGTGTGCCCGATCCCATTTCGATCATCGCTTCGCGGCCGACCGCCTCTTCGGCAAGCTCGGTCAAGGTCGGTCCAGGCGACAATACGTTCACGCGAATGCCGGTGCCGCGCAGATCCTGCGCCCAGCTGCGGGCAAAGTTGCGCACGGCTGCCTTGGTCGCGCTATAGACGCTGAACGCGGGCGTCCCCATCACGCCGGCGGTCGAACCGGTCAGGATGATCGAGCCGCCTGGTCCCATCAGCGGCAGCCCGGTCTGAACCGTAAACAGTGCGCCTTTGACGTTGATGTCGAACGCAGCGTCATATTGGTCCCGGGTTATCTGCCCGAGCGGCACCAACTCACCGAACCCGGCATTGGCCATCAGGATGTCGAGGCCGCCGCGCTCGGCTTTGATGGTCTCGAACAGCCGGTCGAGATCGGCCTGATCCGTAACCGAACCCTGCACCGCGCGGGCATTCGGACCCAGTGCCGCAGCGGCCTTATCGAGCGCCTCTTGCCGGCGCCCGAAGATATAGACGAAAGCGCCTTCCTCGATGAAGCGTCGTGCGGTGCCCAGGCCGATACCCGTACCGCCACCGGTCACGACCGCCGTCTTGCCATCCAGTCTTTTCATGTCTCGTGCCTTTCCAGTTTCAAGGTGGCACGTAGCTGGCGAAGCACCTACCTATCGACAAGTATGCACCTTTTGGTAAGTATCGATTATGTCTGGCAATCCTTCCTGCGTCCCCGGATTCTCCTGCGGTCTCGACGCCACGCTGCGTGTGATCGCAGGTAAGTGGAAGCCGCTGATCATCTATTTCCTGATCCAGGGCCCAAACCGCTATGGCGAGCTCAAGCGCGCAGTCCGCGGCGTCAGCGACAAGATGCTGATCCAGCAGTTGAAGGAGCTGGAAGCCGACGGCATCGTCACCCGCAACGATTACCGGGAAGTACCGCCGCGGGTGGACTATACGCTCACGCCGCTTGGCCACAGCCTTGCCGAAGCACTGACGCCGCTGTGCGACTGGGGCAGCGAAAACATGGACACGGTCGCGCAGATTTTTGCCGAGCGCGCAGGGTGGGACGAGCAGCAGCACTCGTGATGCGCCAGTTCCGAAAGCGAATTCGCCCTACCAGCGCCACCCTAGGGTGAACGCCGCCGCGCCGACGGTTCGCGCGCCCCGGGTCCATTGATTTAGGTAGCCGATCTCGACCCTGACCCGTTTGGTCAGCGGCACGCCGACGCCGAGGAAATCTCGCGCGCGGTCGTAACCGCCGCGCTGGCCGGCGCCGCCGCCAAGATTGACGAAACTCTCGTGGCTGGCGAGCAGGTTCAACTTGCCGGTGACGGGCAACGTCAGCCGGACGAACGGCCTGATCCGCACGCCCGTCCCGCTCGATCCGTCGCGCCAGCGCTCTTCGGCGCGCAACCGCGCCCCAATGACGAGCCCCCCGATCGTGGCGAGATGATCTACGCTGAAATCCTGACGCGCCCTCTGCTCGATCGTCGCGCCGGCGCCATGATAGGCGATGTCGCGGACATACCCCGCGGCCAGGGTCGCACGGTCGAAGCGAAACCCGAGCATCGCGACGTTTTCGCTTTCGTAAAGCCCGCCCTCGCCATCGCGGCCGAACCGTTCGATCGTCTCGACGCCCAGTTCTACGCGGCCGGCAATCGGGCCGCGGGCGTTGGCGCTCAGCCACACCTGGCCGTCATCGGCCTCGGCGACCGAGGGCAGCGCCGCGAGCAAGAAGGCGCCGATCGCCACATGACATTTCCATGACATTTTTGTGTCATGGCAGAAGTGGCGACAGCATGCATCCCTCGCGTTAGATCGTCGCCAAGCTAAGCCCCGGCGGCGATCTTCAAGCCGTGCGCCGAGAACGATCGAAAGGTGATCGACCAGCGAGTCTGGCCGATCGGGGCGATGCTGTGTTCCCATTCATGTCGGACTTCTCCCGACAAATGATAGAGTCCGCGCGGCTCGATCGGCACGTTGACGCGGCGCCAGCGTTCGCCTTGCTTGCGGCGGAAACGCATCGTCGCGGGTGCGCCGAGCGAGAGGCCGACGACCCGGTCGTAGATCGGGCGATCGCGGTGCCAGCCGATTCCGGCGCCGGGATCGTACCGCAATAGTAGTGCCTGAACGAGTGCGTCGGGTGCCAGTCCGGCGGCAGCGGCGGCGCGATCGCGTATCGGCAGCAGCCAGTCGGGCATCGGTTCGCCCCGGCCGAGCTCGCCCGACTGGAAATCATATTGCCAACCGAAACTGTGGGTAAGGCGCTTGCCGGTCCATTGCTGGAAGCGGAACGGGGCGAGTTCGACAGCGTCGATCGCGGCAATCAGCGCGCCTTCCTCCGCCCGCGTGAGGAAGGCGGATCGGCTGCGCAGGCCTGGGACCGGCGGCATGTCGAACAAATCTGGGGTCACGGTCACGATATGTGAACAATCAGGGAACATGCAAGATATGTTGGAGATTCGGGAGGATCTGACGGCGCAGCCACGCAAAGCCGTGCGATTAGCGTGATCGACTTTTCCTTTGTTGCGGCATCGGGCGTTTCGGCGCATGGGACTTGCCCGTTTTACCGTTAGCAAAGTGACGATCATGGCCGCCAAATGGGCCCCCGACAGCTGGACCTCATACGAGGCGCGCCAGTTGCCCAATTATCCCGACGCCGCAGCGCTGGCCGCCGCGACGAAGCAATTGACCAGCTATCCGCCTTTGGTCTTTGCGGGAGAGGCGCGCAACCTGACCACTGACCTGGCGAAGGTCGTCGAGGGCAAGGCGTTCCTGCTCCAGGGCGGCGATTGCGCCGAGAGCTTCGCCGAATTCCACCCCAACAACATCCGCGACACGTTCCGCGTGATCCTGCAAATGGCGGTGGTGCTGACCTTCGCGTCGAAGCTGCCGGTAGTGAAGCTCGGCCGCATGGCCGGGCAGTTCGCCAAGCCGCGCTCGGCCGATACCGAGATCATCGATGGCGTAGAGCTGCCCAGCTATCGCGGCGACAATGTCAACGACATCGCCTTCACGCCCGAAAGCCGCATCCCCGACCCGCAACGGATGATCCAGGGCTATTCGCAATCGGCGGCGACGCTCAACCTGCTGCGCGCATTCGCGCAGGGCGGCTATGCCAATCTGCACCAGGTACATCGCTGGACCCACGATTTCCTCGGTTCAAGCCCCTGGGCGAAGAAGTACGCCGAGACCGCCGACCGGATCGGCGAGGCGCTGGAGTTCATGGAAGCGTGCGGGATCAACCCCGACACCGTGCCGCAGCTCGGCCAGACGCAATTCTACACCAGCCACGAGGCATTGCTGCTCCAGTACGAGCAGGCGATGACGCGGCAGGACAGCCTGACCGGCGACTGGTATGACACCAGCGCGCACTTCCTGTGGATCGGCGACCGCACGCGGTTCGATGGGTCAGCGCATGTCGAGTACCTCCGCGGGATCGGCAATCCGATCGGCGTGAAATGCGGGCCAAGTCTGGAGCCGGACGTGCTGCTGCGCCTGCTGGACACGCTCAACCCGGGCCGCGTGCCCGGCCGCATGACGCTGATCACCCGCTACGGCCATGACAAGATCGAGGCCGGGCTGCCCAAATTGGTCCGCGCGGTGAAGCGCGAAGGGCATCCGGTGATCTGGAGCTGCGACCCGATGCACGGCAACGTCATCAAGGCCGCCAATGGCTACAAGACGCGCCCGTTCGAGCGCATCCTGGCCGAAGTCCGCGGCTTCTTCGCCGTGCATCGCGCCGAGGGCACCTTCGCCGGCGGCATCCATGCCGAGATGACCGGGCAGAACGTCACCGAATGCACCGGCGGCGCAGTCGACGTGACCGAGCAGAGCCTGGCCGACCGCTACCACACGCATTGCGACCCAAGGCTGAACGCGGGGCAGAGTTTGGAACTGGCGTTCTTGCTGGCCGAGATGCTGAATGACGAGCTCAGGCAGCGGCGGGCGGAGGCGGCTTAGTCGACCCGTCGCCGATGAGGCTCTAACCTATTCGCTGGACGGCGCTTTTCGACGGTACGAATGATGTCGTCGAAAAGGGGAGTTGATTCGTCTTTATGGTAAATATTACCCGGCGCCGGACCGGCGAGTTCCTGCGCACATTGTTCAAGAGCATTATGGCCGAACCTGAGGGCATGCTGGCCGGTGCTGCGCTGGACGCTGTACGCGCCTCGATCCCGCTCACCGACTATGAGAAAGGTTACTATCCGTCGGGCGGAGAGCGGTTCGAAAAGATCATCCGCTTCGCAACGGTAGATTGCGTCAAGGCCGGCTGGCTTCAGAAGAGCAAGGGCGTCTGGACCATCACCGAAGCGGGCGAAAAGGCCTATACGACTTATCCCGACCCCGAAGCCTTCTACAAAGAGGCTTGCCGTCTCTACGCTGCCTGGAAAGCGCTTCGTGATACAGCGGAGGTCCAGCCGGGAGAGGCCGCCCAGTTCGACACGATCGAAGACGCAGCAGAGAAATTGAGCGTCACGGTTGAAGCCGCGTTGGATCACTCATGGGCGGAAATCGCTGAGTTCCTGCATTCGAGCGACCCGTTCGAGTTCCAGGAAATGGTCGCCGATCTGTTGCGCGGAATGGGCTATCACGTCTCTTGGGTCTCACCGCCTGGCAAGGACAACGGCGTCGACGTGATCGCGTTCACCGATCCGCTTGGTACCACCGGTCCACGGATCAAAGCTCAGGTCAAACGGTGGCAATCGAAGGTCGATAGCGACGGGCTAAAATCGTTCCTGGCAACGCTTTCGAACGGCGACGTAGGAATCTATGTCTGCCTGGCTGGTTTTACGAAGGACGCGCACGATTATGCGCGCAACCAGGAGAGTCGGCGGGTCACTCTGATCGATGCGCGTCGCTTCTTCGAGCTATGGGTGGAGCATTATCAACGGCTTGCCGATCAAGCGCGTCGGCGTCTGCCGATCACACCGGTCTATTTTCTGGCGCCGTCCGAATAGGTCAGAATTACGGGAATTACGATGACGGATGAAACAACCCCCAATTAGTATTTATGTGCACAACCGTAATTTCCGGCAGGCACCTCCTACCCTCCTTTGCCTATTCAGTATTACGCACATCCCAATACAGTGCACGGCTGCTATTCGCCGGCACCTTGACGGTCATGATATGCCGCCCATCCGTAACTACATGCCGGCCCGACAGCTTGCGAACCGCCCACGCCGAACTATCGGCAAGGTCGACCTCCAGCGTGATCGCGTGGTTGTTCGCGTTGCTCACCAGCGCATGGAGCCGATGCCATTGGCCGTCCGTCACGTCCGCATCGTCGGCGTCGCGCCCGCAGGTCAGATAGACAGTGCGGGAAGTTGCCAGCGCGAGTTCGACCTTCTGGCCTGAGGCATAGTCGCGCATCGACTGCTCGCCGAGCACCAACTCGCCGGCCGAGGTCGGTTCGAAAACCGCCACTTTCCCGGACGGCAATGCCAGGCCCAGCCCATGCGCCGCGTCATTAAACGTTCTCAGCCACACGGCGACCGGCGAGAATTGCCCGTCGCTCCCGTCGTCGCTGTCCGGCGCGCAGGCGCTACGATGAAAGAGCTTGCCGTCGACCCTGGGCCGGTCGAGGAAGGCGACCTGTTTCAGTGATCGCGCCGCCACCGTGACAGGTTCGGGGACGCGGTAGAGCTTCACGTCGCCCAATGCCTCTTCCCGGGCCTTCATGGCGATCGACGCGGGCGCCATGAGGCCGCGCATCCGGTTACCGGTGACGACAATGTCTCCTGCGTCATCTGACTCAGCGCGACGTGCGAAAAATTCGTACGCAACTTCCGGCGCCGGCTTGGTTACACGCGCCGTGCTTCCCAGGGGATAGCAGGTCAGCCGGAGCGGCTTGGCCTCGAGCGGATCGGACAGCGAGCGAAAATTGCGTTCGACATTGATCGTCCCGGCGACCGCCAACAACGTGGCGCCGGGGAAACTCTGGCCATTGTCATTGGCAATGGTGAGCCAGGCAATCAGGCGGAGCTTCCGCTTGGCGGGGTTCGCGCCTTTCTCCAGCGTCGCCAGATAATTGGCCTGCCAGTCAAACCCCGTCGCCAGATAGGTCAGGGTGATGCGGTAGCTGCCGCCCTTTGGGCTGTTGGTGTCGATCGAGAAGACAGGCTCGGCGGAAAGCCCGGCGGGCACGCGGCCGAACATCAGTTTTTCGGGCAGGCCGGCGCAGCGCACGGCTTCGAAACCTTCGCTGGTCTGAAGCACGAGCCCGCCATCGGCGCGGGTGCGGACGATGGCGTCCTCGGTTTTCGCCAGACCCGTTGCGGGATTGGTGCGGCTGATCGTGACGCGATTGCCCAGGCTGCCGTCGACCAGCGCGGCCGGGGAGAGCAAATCGCCATTGCGGTTCTTCACGATCACGCCGCCGGGCAGACCGGTGACGATCGCGGTGACTGCGACCATGCCTTCCGCCACGCCTTCGAAGCGGATCGTCGATGGTCCAGCGGGCAGGACGACAATGCGCGTCTCGCTGACCATGGCGAAACCGTTCAGCGACGCCGGGGACAGCGCGCTAGGCAGGGGACTCTCCGCGCGATCGGGATCGCGATAGACGGTGACCGACAAATCTTGGGGCACTGACGCGGAGACGGTTTCGCGCGCGAGCGCGGGTGCCGGCAACAGCGACAGCAACAGCAAGAGCACGGGCAGGATCAGCCGGGCCATCGGATCAGTACCGGCTCTCGAGGACGACGGTCAGGTCGGTGGCGCCATTGGCCGGCACCGGGACTTCCCATTTGCGCTTGTCGGCATTGACCTGCTCGCCGGTTACCGTTTCGCTGACGACGCGATAGTCGCGGCTCCACCAGCCCCGGTCCAATCCGCCCTGGACCAGACTGACCGTCACCGGCTGCGATTTGGCGTTGGTCAGCTTGTAGTGCAGCGTCGTGCGATAGAAGATCTTGGGCCGATCGACCTCGATCTGACGGACGGTGACGCCGTTATGAATCACGCGATAGCGCGCCGTGGTTTCCCATTGCGCGCTGGTGATCTCCTCACGCTTCACGACATTGGCCTGGACGAAGATGTCGAAGGCGTCGCCGGTCGTCAGCAGCATGTCGCTTCCGGTCGGGGTATGCCCGATCGCGCTCTCGCCGATGAACTGCGGCGTCCCCTTGCTGTCGCGCTGATAGAAACGGACGGTGCCGGCGGGCAAGGCATCGCCCAGTCCGCCCGCGCGCGATGTCGAAAAGGCGATCTGGCTCGATACATTGACCGGTGCGGGATCGTTCTGCATCCAGTCGAGGGTGCGGCCATAGACTTTGTGCGCCGACACGCCGGCGACGTCGAGGAAACCGACCTGCTTGGTCTGGGCATTGGCGATCGTGGTGCGTCCGGCGATCGGATAGAGATAATAATCCCCCAATTGATCGCGGTTGGTCTTTTCCGTTCCGGCCTTGACCATCCCGGCCTGCCCGGGCGGGCGGTTATATTGATTGTAGGAATTGCCGTCATTGTTGCTGCCGGTGACTGCGGGACTGCCCGCCACCAGCACGGTGCGGGCGTTCACGAAACTGGTGCCGGTCTGGTTGGTCAGGGTAACCCAGCCCTGCATGTCGATTGTACCCTTGGTCTCGTCGTAAAGCGCGACGTAATCGGCGGTCCATCCGAGGCCCGGAGTAAGATAGCGGATCGAGGCTGGTCGCGGTCCCGCGCGGTCGCTCTGCACCGTCACCGACAGCGTCGGTCGCGCGCGCAGATTGGGCGGCACGCGGTCGAAGATGGCGCGTACCGGCAAGCCGTCGTCGCGCAGCACTTCGATATGATCGCCGACTCTGACGACGACCCCGCCGGCCGTCGAAAGCACGGTGGCCCGTTCGCGGGTTTCCGCGCCGGTGGCAGGATTGGTACGGACCAAGGTTATCGTCTGGCCGATGGCCTTTTCCATCAGGCTGCCGGGGCTGAGCAGGTCGAAATCGAAATTCTGTTCGGCAATCGAGGCGCCAGCGGCGGCGAAGCTCAGCGTTTCGGGGCGGATGCGGCTGGACACGTCCGGGAATTCGATCCGGCTGCGGCCCGTCGCTATGTCCAGCGTGCGCACATCCTGGATCAAGGCGAGGTCGTTATTGTAAATGGTGACGGCGACATCGCCTTGCGCGCTGGCGTCCCCGGCCTGGGCCGCGGTCGGGGCCTTGTCCTGTGCCGGCAGCGGCGCTGGGCACAGCAGCGCGAGGCCGGTAAATCCGATGAGAAGCGGATGGCGAAAACGGGGCATGGAATTCTCCCTGGTGACAGCGGTTTGATGATCCGCATGTCACTGGGACGCGCCGGCCCCGGAAATCCTTGGGAGCGGTTGCAAAATTTTTCGACGGTTCCGCGCCGGTACGCAGTGAGTTGCCGAATGGCGAGCTCAGGCAGCCGCAACCGGTTGTTACGGGCGATTATCGCTGGTCCCGACCTGCGACGTCGGTTAGGTTGTTCACGAACAAGGTCTTGAAGACGCTGCGCGAGGTGGCCCAGGTTTCCCGACCCCTGCCCGCCGCGTCGAAGGTCGATAAGGGGGTTCCGAACATGCCTGACACCAATCCTGGCGCAGATGTCGACGTCACCAAAGACTGGAAAGCGTCACAGGGCCAGCAATCTGCCGCCAAGCGACTTCGCCTGTTCGCCGCACTCGCCTGGATTGTTGCCATCGGCACCGAGATCGCCGGTATCGTCATGCTCAAGCAGCACAAGTTTGACCATGGCAACCTTGCGTTGCTGATCGGCCTTCTGGTGGTGATCGCAGTGTTCGCGATTGCCGGCAGCCTGATGTGGAAAGCGGCCAACAGGCACGATCCGGCCACTAGAGCGGACGCATTCCGGTTCTTCGTCCAGAACCAGCTCGGTGCGATCATTACGGTGATCGCCTTCCTCCCGCTGATTGCCCTGATCTTCCTGGACAAGGACATGGATCCGAAGAACAAGAAGATCGCCGGCGGCATCGGAGTCGTTCTGGCGCTGCTCGCCACCGTGATCGGGGTGGACTTCAAGCCACCATCGACCGAGCAATATACTCAGGACATGAACAAGTGCGCGGCGCAGATCAAAGCCGGCGAACCCACCACCGCCTGTTCGCCCGAGGTCGCCGATCAGGCGAAGGATATCGCCAGGGACACCAGCGCGGTGGCCGAGGCGACGAAGGATCCCGCGCACCCGGCCGGTCAGGATTTGGTCTATTGGATCGCGCCGGAGAACGGCGCCAAGAAGTCCGCGACGCCGCACGTCTTCCACCTCTGCCAGGGCGTGAGTCCGCTGCGTGGCAAGACCGTGAACAGCGGCTCGGTGACCGAGGCCTATGCCGAAAACGCCACCCGCATCACCAAGCAGATTCCGATGGAACAGAAACAGTGCGGGGTCGGCGCCGCGAAATAGGCATGAAGCACGGCAGCCCGATTCCTTTACGGTAACCGGGCCGCCGATCGCATCGAGGAAGCGGCCAGGATCATCCGAGCCGGATCGTAAACTCCACCTCGTCGCTGAACGGCATCGACATATAGCCGTTGGCCAGGTTGCCGACCCGCTCGAGATATTCGGGGCAATAATCGGCATTGTCGGCGATCAGGATCGCGCCCGGCCGCAACCGGCTCTCCACCCCGTCGAGAATGTCCGAATAGAGCGCCTTGGCGCCGTCCAGCAGCACGAGGTCGATCGTCTCGGGCAGGTCGACGGCCAGCGTCTCAAGCGCATCGCCTTCGCGAAACTCGACCAGATCGGTAAGCCCAGCCTCGGCCAGATTGGCCTTGGCCGTCGCCAGCTTGCCGGGCTCGAACTCGCTGGTGATCAGCCGTCCGCCGCCATTGTCGCGGAGCGCCGATGCCAAATGGAGCGTCGACAGGCCGAACGAGGTACCGAACTCGACGATCGAGCGGGCATTGGTGGCGCGGGCCAGCATGTAGAGCAGGCCGCCCACCTCGCGCGATACCGGCAGCGCGAAGTCGCTGAGCTGGGCGTAGAAATCGCGATAATCGGTCTTGCTGCGCATCATCCGGCCGCGGTCCTCGCTGGTCGCGCCGGCAAAGACCGGGCTTTGCGCCGGCGGATTGGCGTCGGCGTCGGCGAACAGGCGCGCGAGAAGAGGCGCCACCGGGGCGCTCGAAAGCGTGGTCATTTGGGTTTTTCTCCATGTGCGGGCAGAGCTTGCCTGCCGGACCGGAAAATACGACTAGTTCGTCAGCTTTGACTATTCGCATTGGCAGGAAGTCCGCATGACCGTCGCTCGCAGCACCGTTATTGCCTCGCGCAAACAGCCTCAGCAGGCACGCGCGAACCAGCTGGTCGAGGCGGTACTCGACGCGGCTGTTCAGGTTTTGATGAAGGAAGGCGCACAGCGTTTCACCACCGCGCGAGTCGCCGAGCGCGCCGGCGTGAGTGTCGGCTCGCTGTACCAATATTTCCCGAACAAGGCCTCGATATTGTTCCGCCTGCAGAGCGACGAGTGGCGGCGAACCTCGGCGTTGTTGCGAGGCATCCTCGAGGACAAGGACACCTTGCCGCACGCCCGTTTGCGGCGACTGGTCCATGCCTTCATCCGGTCCGAATGCGAGGAAGCGGCGATCCGCACCGCCCTGAGCGACGCGGCGCCGCTCTATCGCGATGCGCCTGAAGCGATCGAGGCGAAGAAGGAAAACGCCACGATCTTCCGCACGTTCCTGCATGAGGCGCTACCGGACGTGCCCGATCACAAGCGGATACTTGCCGGGGATCTCATCAAGATGACGCTGAGCGGCGTGGGCAGCGGCTTTTCGGAGGCGCCACGGACGGAGACGGAGATTCTCGCCTGGTCGGATGCGCTGGCCTACATGTTATGCGCCTATCTCGAACGACTGACGAGCCAGCACTTGACGTTATGACCGACCCAGCGACTGCGCCCGCCCGATCGTCAGTGCGCGCCGCCGCTCGCGACCGTTTGGCTCAGCAAGAGTGGAAAGACCGCTTCGAGCGGCTTGGTATCGGGCAGGATGTAGACATAGCCACCCTTCTTCCGAAACAAGGGTTGTACGCTCTTGCTGTAGAAGGCCGTGGGAACGTTGATGCACCCGAACGTGATGCGGTTGTCGTCCGAGGTCGGCGACAGCATACGCTGGCGGCGGCGTTCCTTGGGATTATATCCCGTCGGGATCGGGTGGAGCGCGACCGAGGTGGCGTAATCGACCCACAGCACCTTCTGCCTGCCCGCGGCGAGTCCGTATCTGGCGAGGAAACGCCCCGCCGGAGTGGTCTTCTCCGCGGGACCGATCTCGGCCAGTTTCTTACTGCCAATGCCCGGCGTCGCCTCGTCACCGACGGCGACCCCGATCTGCACCGGCGCCTCGGCGAGGGGTTTCCCCTGCGCATCGAACAGGAACGCAGCGGCATTGTTCTTGTCGATGACGATATAGGGCAGCGAACCATTGTCGCCCGACGCAGCGATCCAGTCGACGACCCGCGTCAACGCTGCCGATCGTGTCAGTTCGACCTTCGCCGCGCTCGCCCGTGGCGCCGGCTTGGTCGCCGGCGGCCGGGCGTGCTTCGCAGCCGGAGCAGACGCGGGAACGGTGAGCGCAAGACCAGCGAGCGCCAGCAGGATATCGATCATCGCTGGAGGCGCTCAACACGAAACGGGCGTCGCCCCGAAGAAAGGGGCGACGCTCGACTTTGCGACCCGATCGGAATTCGGCCGATCAGCACTGGGCCGATCGACATGCGCGACCCTGGGGCGTCAATTGCGCGGTTTCTTCTTCTGGCTCTCCGCCATCCGCTGTTCGATGCCATCGACCCGGGCATTGAGCTGGTCGAGGCGCTGACCATTGTTCTGTGCCTGGCCGGACGCGGCCTGCGCCTGCGACAATGCCGACTTCGCGGTGCCGTCGGTCTCGTTCAACTTGGCCTCGAGCGCGTCGACGCGCTGGCTCACCGGGGCGATTTGCTCCCGCACATAACTCTTCGTGGCGCAGCCGCCCAATCCCATCGCACCAAGCAAAATCACGGCCGCGGGGACCATTTTCATTACAGACGCCGACATCACACACTCTTCCCAATGGTTAACGAGCCGAACGACCCAAGCCGAGCATTGTTGCTCCAACAATCCCGATTCTGTCCGGCTGTGCGTCGGGCGGGATGAGTGGATAATGCTGGGGAGATGTCGCCTCGTCAGGCGACGGCGGGCGCAGTGAAGTCGCTCAAATCGGCGAGACCGAGCCGGCGTTCGATATCGGCGACTTTGTCGATCGCCATGTCGAAGCCGTCGCCGCCGAAGGTGCGCCGCTCGATATCCTCGAACTGGTCACCGAGTTCGTCATAGCCTTTGGGGCCGACTGCCTTCTTGAACGCGGGGAAGATGATCGTGTCCTCGCGCGCGGCGTGCGGTTCGTACATACGCGCAAACGCAGTCAGCGTGCGCGCCAGCGGCTGTGCATCGCCAGTCCCGACCCGACCCGATTTCGTCCGGTCGAGGACATAGCTAGTGATTTCGCGACCGCGTGCATGCTGCGCGAGCAGCGCGTCGATCAACCCCGCCGCCTCGCCGCCTGCCTTTCGCACGATCGGGAAGATGTACTGCTCCTCGAGCATCTGCTCATGATAGCGCTCGCCGAACGTTTGGAACAATGTCGTGGCCACAGCGATGGCCGCGGCGTCGACGGCGGCGGCATTGGTCAGCAGCTTTGGAGCAACCTCGCGATAGACGATCAGGATCCGGCGGAGCACCCCATGCTCCCGCATCAGGTCCTCGTTCGCGGTAACGGCATCGTCGTCGCCGCCTTTCCTGGCGGCATCGTGCTTGGCGCAGCCGGCGACAAGCAACCCTATGCCGGCAAGAGAAGCGAGTGCCGTACGCCGATCCTGCTGTGTCATTGCGGTCGTCCTCCACCTGAAATTGCCGTTCAGCCAAAACGCGGGGCGTTTGTCGGGGCAGTCGCCGGCGCGATCGGCGGCCGGCTGCGCGACATGCATCCTTGTGCGCCCATTCGACACGGAAGAATGCCACGGGGTGGTTGGCGACGGCCACCCCTTTTTCTCGACCGGGTCAAGCAGAAGCGTCAGCGCATCGTGACTCGGTCAAGCGCCAGCCAGTCGGCCATAGCGCACAACGCCGCGTCCAATCTGTCCCTGCTGTCCGGCGGTGCGTCCGGTTCGAAATACGCCTTTGCCAATAATGCTCCCCGCTGCCGGTCTGCCTTGAGGTCGATGCGCGCAACGAGTTGTTCGTCCATCAGGAAGGGTAGCACATAATAGCCGTGCACGCGGTTCGCAGCAGGCGTGTAGATCTCTATGCGGTAACGCAGGCCGAACAGCCGCTCGGTGCGGTCGCGATGCCAGATCAGCGGATCGAACGGCGCGAGGAGAGCGCTGGCCGTGATGCGGCGTGGCATCCGCGCATCGCGATGGAGGAAAGCGGGCTGGCCCCAGCCTTCGACACGAATGGGCTGCAAGGCGCCCGCATCGACCAGGTCGGCGACCGCCGTGTCCTCCTCCACCGGCTTCAGCCGGAAATAATCGCGCAATTCTGCCGCGGTGGCGACACCCAGCGCTCGCGCGGCGCGTTCGATCAGCTGGCGCCGGGCATCTCGCTCTTCGGGGACAGGCAGCGCGAGGACGGCCGCCGGGATGACCCGTTCGGTCAGGTCATAGACGCGCTCGAAGCTCCGCCGCCGCGTCGCGGTGGTCAGGTGGCCGGCATAGAACAGCCATTCGAGCGCGCGTTTGGTGTCGCCCCATTCCCACCATCCCGACCGGCTTTTGCCGTGCGGGAAGTCGGACGCGGCGAGCGGGCCTTCCGTCGCGATCCGGGCGAGGATAGCCTCGGCTTGCGGACGCTGCTCGGTCGCGAAGCGGCGTAGCCCGGCATAGCCCGCCTCCCCGCGATCCGCGCGCGCCATGCGCCAGCGCATCAGCGGAAACAGGTCGAGCGGAAGCAGCGACGCTTCGTGCGCCCAATATTCGAACAGGCGGCGGTCGCGCTTGCCGCCCCACGCGACCTTGTCGAGCAGGTCGCGATCATAGGATCCCAGGCGCGAAAAGGCCGGCAGATAATGCGCCCGGGCGACCACATTGACGCTGTCGATCTGGTGAAGGTTCAGTCGATCGACCAGGCGCCCGAGCTGCGCGCGGCCGACCGGCGACCCGGGGCGCGCGCCGAAGCCCTGGGCGCCGAGAACGATACGTCGCGCCTGGGCGAGGGAAAGGTCGGACATGGGGATCGATTAGGTTCCGATCCGCGCGATGCCGAGGGCGGAAAGCCGCGTCGGCATTCGGGTCAATGCTCGTCGACCGGCGGGATGTCCGTTCCCTGGACGTCGAACAGTCCCGTCACCCCGCCATTGGCGGCGAAGATCGCCAAGCCGATGACGACGACCAGCGCGGTCGAGGCGATGGCGATCTTGCGTCGCCTGATCTTTGCCGAATGCGATCGACGCCGTTCTCGTGTTCTGCCGCCCATTCTGATCCTGTGCTCCCCGACGATCGGACCCAGGGTCTTCATTGCGACAACCGGCCAGATGATCAACCACTTGATCGCTCGTCTGAGTCCGGCGGGTGATCGCGGCCAAGAGGAGAACGCCCCTGGCCCGCCCCCGCAATATCCCCAGCCGTACATCTACGGAGGGCGTCCTGAACCCTCGTGCAACGGCGGCATCTCCATAGAGCGCGGACCGGCAAGGAGCAGCAAGTGATCGATTTCCGTGTCTTCTCGTCCCGCCTGCTCCTTGCCGGACAATCGATTCTGACCGCAGCCGTCTTGGCAGTGGCCGTCGCGCTGCCCCATGTCGGCGACCCGGTCCTCATGCTTCCCGTCACGCCTCACGCGGCGCGCGATCTCTCCGGTCGGGTGTTCGACGGGAAGTCGCTTGTTCTGGGGGCCGGGCCGATCAGGGGATCGTTGGCTATCATCGCGACCCGCGACCGCGGATGGGGGGCATTTCTCGCAATGGGAGTCCTCCCGCTCGCCTACCCCGCATCGCTGTGCGGCAAGGCCGGCGATGGTTGATCTTCCGACCATCGAACTCGACCGAATCCGTGCACGGGGTACGTGGCTGCTCGCTTTGTGCTCGTGGGGCTGGGTCATATTGTCGGGCGCGATCGCGACGACGCAACTCGGCGCCGACATCTGGCTCGCGCCGGCCCTGGCTGCGATCGTGTCGCTACCGACCTCGATCGTCGTGCTGAGCGGGCGACGCGATCCGGCCGTGCGGCTGGCCCTGGCCCTGAGCTACGCCGCCTATCCCGCATTGGCGGTGTTCGTGCTGGATGGGCATGCGTGGCAGATGGACACGCACCTATATTTCCTAGTCGCGCTGACCGCGACCAGCCTGATGTACGATGTTGGGGCGATGCGCGCGGCAGCAGGCGTGATGGCGGCGCATCACATCCTCGCCTGGGCGATCAGGCCGCATTTGGCATTCGAGGGCGGCACCGACATCTTTCGGTTGGCGCTTCATCTCGGTGCGGTAGTGGTCGCGCTCCTGTTCCTGACCATATTGGTGCGGCGGTCGACGGTGATGATAGCCGAACTGGCCGCGGCACGAGCGAATAGCGAAGCCATCGCGGCGGATGCCCAAGCGAACCGCGCGGCGGCCGAAGCGGCACTCGCAGCCGCTGCCGAGGCGGAGCGGCGGGCACAAGACGAGCGCTGCCGCCGCGAGGATGCTGAGGAAGTCTCCCGCCGTCGCGAGCGCGAGCAATTGATCGCCATCGCCGACGCGTTCGAAGCGGGGATCACTCATCTGGCGCAATCGTTGGGCGGCGCGGCGGGCGATTTGTCGCGATCGGCGGAGAGCCTGAGCAGACTCGCCCAGGAGACCGACATCCGCGCCGACAGCGTCGCCGAGGTCGCCACGCAGGCATCGAGCGCAGCGCGCGCCGTGGCCGATCATGTTGCCGCGTTATCCGGCGTCATCGCGGATATGGACAACCGTACCGGTCGACAGGCGGATCACGCGCGTCAGGCGCGCGCGGTGTCAGCGACCGGGCAGCAAACGGTGCTGTCGCTGATCGATCGCGCGACGAAAGTCGAGCAATTCGCGCGGACGATCGGTGACCTGTCGACCAGCACCAATCTGATAGCGATCAACGCCTCTATCGAGGCGGCTCAGGTCGGCGACGCGGGCAAGGGCTTCGCGATCGTGGCCGGCGAAGTGAAGATGCTGGCGCAGCAGGCGCGCGGCGAAAGCCACAAGATCGAGGAGCTTGTCACATTGATCCGCGCCGGCGCCGCCGAGGCCGAGGAAGCGCTGAAGGAAGCCGGCATTGTCCTGGACGGAGCATCAGCGACGGCCGACGATCTGCGCGACGCGATACGATCGCAGCGTATCGATGCCGAAGCGGCGCGGTCGCGGTCGACCGACCTGGCGACCACCGCCGACGCCCTGGTCGAGGATACCGACGCGCTGACCGGATGGGCTGAAGCGACGCGTCGGCTATCGACCGAAGTGCGCGGCGCGGCGACCTCGCTGAGCGGGGACGTCAGTGCTCTGCTTCAATCCACCCGGGCGTTCGTCGCCCAACTTCGCGCTGCCTAAGGAGGCCTGACCCGTGCCGTTCAATGTTCTGGTCGTAGATGACTCACTAACCGTCAGGGCGATCATCGAAGAATTGCTGATGACGGAAAAGGATATGCGCGTTGTCGGCTCGGCGGCGAGCGTGCCGGCGGCGCGCGACCTGATCGGCCAGTTCGTGCCGAGCATCATCATCCTCGATCTCGCGATGCCCGGAGTCGACGGGTTCGCCTTTCTGGACGAGCTCGCGGGCCACCCACATGCACCAGTGCTGGTCGTGTCGTCGCACACCGTCGCGGGATCGCCCAGCGAGGCGCAAGCAGTCGAACGCGGCGCCTTTGCGTGCTTCGATAAGGCGCTGCTGTTGCGCCAGGGAAGCCGGTTTACCGCTTTGGTCCGTAAAGCGCTCGCCAGCACGACCGCGCTTGCTCGAACCGATCGCGCGGCCACCTGACCTCGGGATTGGGCGACGAAGGAGAAAGCTCCCTCGCCGCCCGAACCCGCCTTATTTCTTGGCGGCGTCCATCGCGTCGGCCTTGTTCTCTCCGGCCGCGCGGACCGCGTCCGCCTTGTTGTTCATCGCGTCCGCCTTGTTGTCCGTCATCGCCTGGACGTTGTCGGCAATATTGCCGCCTTCGTCGCGCAGGGCGTCGGCATTGGCGTCGATCGCATCGGCGGTGTTGTCGGCAGCAGCCTGGACGTTGTCGGCGGCGTCGGTCTTGTGACCGCAAGCGCCAAGCGGCAACAGCGCGAGAACTGCGGCGGCGGCGAGTAACTTCTTGGTCATGCGCATCCCCTTCCTGGAACGGTTCGTATCGGTCAGGCACACCGTTTCGCAGGAACGATGCCCATTACGATCGGGGTCGAAACACCCAGGTCGCCCGGTTGTTTCACGAAATCATCATTTTTCCGAAAGCGATCGGCGTGGCGGAAACGCAGTTGAACGCGTCCGACTTCGCGCTGAACCAGCTCCGCCGGCGCGTCTTTCTCTTCGCAACCGCCGGCGGCTGGTCGGCATGTCGCCGGGCGTGCGGAGCATCACTTCTGAGTTCAGTCCAGCCCCGGCACCAGCACCGGCGGCCCCGACGAAAAAGTGAAAAAGAATGCCCGGCGGCAGCGTCCGCCGGGCATTTTCGAGAATAACGCCTGCGGCGCGCGACACACGGATGCTGAGGCCGACCATCACGCCGTTACGCCAGTGAACCCGGCGCATCGCGTCCGGCATCGCCGCGGACCGGCAATTTCGGCCTAAAGAACGCGACGCCCCTGGATCAGGCGAACCACCACCACGACCAGCGCGATCACCAGCAACAAGTGGATGAGACTGCCGACATGGAGCACGGTGAAACCGAGCAGCCACAGCACCAGCAGGATGACGACGATTGTCCAGAGCATTTCTTGTCCTTCCTGTTCCTTGACAGGGCGGAAAGGCTCGTACCCGACCGTCCTGCCCCGCAGGATGAAAGACGTTCGTTACGGCTTCGGGTTCCATCGAGGCGCGCCGGGGCAAACCGGATCGAGGTACGATCGCGCCTGGATGCGCGCGGGATAAGATCGAACCCGCAACCGCCCTCGGCCAGCCCGTTCAATCACCTTGACGCCACCCGCCAACGCCCCTAGAGGCGCCGCTTCGCGCCACCGCCGGCCCCTTCGTCTAGCGGTCTAGGACGTCGCCCTCTCACGGCGAAAACACGGGTTCGAGTCCCGTAGGGGTCACCAATCTTTTCAATCACTTAGCTGACGCTCGACAGGATCAAACCGGGAACATCGTCAATACGTCGTCCATAGACGTACAGGGCCAACGGTGGACCGTCTTGGACGATTTTCTCGATCACAGACGGACCGGCTCAATACTCCGCCGCCGCGCAAAACCTGCCTTCGAAGCCAGTAATTACACGTCGTGATTTACAGCGTGCTGGCGCTCATGCACAAGCCGAGTGGTGCGTGACAGCCCGCCAAAGAAAATGCATCCGGCAAAGCTTGGCTCGTGAGATCGAGCGCGAAAAATTTGGGGCGATTGGCAGGCTCATCAATGTCGGACTCGCTGGGATTTGCCCGCCGTAAAGATTCTTAATCGGAAGCCGCATAGAAGAATTAGGACGCTTGCTCCCTGACTGGCTTCTTTCCACCACCTTCAGGTGGCAACTTTCGCATCTAAGCGAGATATTGAGGGGGCCGCTCCGTGCCCGTTATTCTCTGCTGATTTTGCGGGAGACCCGGGAGACTGAACGATGGCTTGCCTCGCCTTCCAGAGCGTTTCGTGCACTTTCCCCCATTGGCAGGAGACGACAGGGTGTGATGACAGTATTCTACTGAGCAACCGAACGGAGGCGCGGACAGTGGGCGGGGGCAGGCATTGGCACGGTTGAATTCTCCCAAACGGCCGCCAGCCGATTTTGCCTACCGCTCCGACCCGGAACTCAGCGACCCTCGCGGCTTCCTTACACGCGCTTTCGCCGACCTTGCCTCCTCACTGGCGATCGGTTGGACCTTGCACAAGGCAGGGTTCGGCAGCCGCCGCCGCGCGGCCCTGCTGGGCTGGATCTGGCTGGTCGTCCCGCCGTTCGCCGCAGCCGCGACCTGTCTGTATTTCCAGTCGCGGCGAATCCTCGATACCGGTCCGACAAAGCTCCCTTATAGCTTGCACGTCTTCATCGGCGTCATCGTCTGGCAATTGCTGGTCGATAGCATGCAGGCGCCGATACAGCAGATCCGCGGCGCCCGCGGCATCGTCACCCGCTCCACCCTGCCGCACGAGGCGCTGCTGATCGCCGGGCTATGGGACGTGCTCGTCGGTGCGGCGATCCGCCTGCCGTTGATCCTAGTCGCGGCGCTGGCTGTCGGAGTGCCGCCGGGGTGGAGCGCGCTGTTGATCCCAGTCGGCATGCTGGCAGTGATTCTCTTCGGCTTCGGCTTGGGCCTGCTCATCGCGCCGCTCGGCGTGCTTTATGACGACGTACAGCGGGCGATGTTCCTGATCACAGGCGTCTGGTTCGTCCTGACGCCGGTTATGTATTCGGCCGACCGGGGCGGGCTTTCGCGGCTGAACCCGCTGACGCCGCTGCTCGATACCACCCGCAGCTGGCTGGTGACGCCGGCCATTGCGCCAGGTTTCTCGATCGTAGTCTCTGCGAGCGGCCTGCTGCTGCCGATTGCCTGGCTGGCTTATCGCTTGGCGCGTCCGCACATCGTGGAAACGCTCGGATGAGTGCGGCTGGACCGCTACACCTGGCCGGCGCGGCTAAAGCGCTCCTCGAGGTTCACCAGGTCTCGAAGAAGTTGTGCACACATGTCGGTCGCGCGCGCCGCTATGCGCTCGCCGATATGCTGGCGGAGGTCTACCCCGTACAGCGCATGCCGAAACTGCGGCCGAATGAACGATGGGTGCTACAGGACCTCTCGTTCTCGCTTGGCCGCGGCGAGGCGCTGGCGATCGCCGGCCGCAACGGCGCCGGCAAGAGCACCTTGCTGAAGATGATCGCCGGCATCCTCAAGCCGAACCAAGGCAGCATCACCCTTCGCGGACGGGTGGCCGCGATGTTGGAGCTCGGCACCGGCTTCAGTCCACTGCTGACGGGAGGCGAGAATGTCGAGGCGGCCGCCAGCGCTTTCCACCTCGATCGCCGTGCCCGCGGCGCGCTGATGGAGCGCGTCAGGGACTTCGCAGATATCGGCGATGCCTTCGACGCACCGCTCCAGTCCTACAGTTCGGGTATGCGCGCCCGGCTCGCTTATGCCATCGAAGCGCATCTCGGCGCCGAGCTACTGCTGATCGACGAGGTGCTCGCGGTCGGCGACTATGCCTTCCAACTCAAGTGCATGAAGCACCTGCGCAGCCATCTCAATGCGGGCGGCGCGCTGGTACTGGTCTCGCACAACGTCCATCAGGTCCAATCGATCTGCGAGCGTGCGATCGTGCTGGATCAGGGACGCCCGGTGTTCGACGGCGACGCGGTCGCGGCGATGACGCATATGCTGACGATGAACCAGCCGGCGAGCGGTCCGGCGGATCGCGCGCCGCCGTTCAGCGAGATCCGCATCGATACGGTCGAGATAGATCAGCCCGGTCCGCTCGCAGTGGGCGGGCCGCTGGATATCACCGTGCGGTGCGAGGCCAACAAAGCAACCGACGCGATCTGGTGCGTCAGCATCTGCACGGTCGATAATTGGGTCTGCATAACCAGCCTGTTCGACACGACGCGGCGGTCGCTACCCGTCGGCGTCTCGACGCTGCGCTGTCGGATTCCCCGGCTGCCGCTGGCGGCGGGAAGCTATTTGTTGCGCGCGGCGGTAATCGATGCCGATACTCTCCATGCGCTTGCTTTTTTCGGCCATGAGGAACTCGGCCTTCGGTTCGCCGTAGAGGCGCCACCGGATCCGTTCATGAACCTGCTGTCCGCCTACAACCAACTGGTGCAGATCGATGCTGAATGGAATTGAGTCGCGTGAAGCGGAAGGGACGGCAGCGGAGGAGGGAAATCGGATCGATCTCGCCATCCGACGCGGCGTCACCTTCCTCGAGAGGACCCAGCTACCGAGCGGGGAAATCCCGATCGAAATCGCAGCCACCGCCGATATGTCAGGCGAGCGCGTGCCTGAGCCTGTCGTCTTCTGCTCGGCGCTGGCGGCGCGTGCGCTGTCGACAACACCCGAGGCGGCGCGAGTCTGCGCGCGCGCCTGTGATTTCCTGCAGCGCGAGATGCGCCGCGGCGGCCTGTGGCGCCACCCGTCGACCGCCAAGCCGGATCATGTCTACACACCGCTCGACGTCGATGACACCGCGCTTGCCTCCGCGGCGCTGCGCGCGGCCGGACGGCCGGTTCCCGACAATCGCCGCGCCCTGGTGCGCGAGCGCGAGCCGGACGGATTGTTCCGGACCTGGATCGTACGCTGGTGGCCGCACCCGTTTCTGACGCGCCACTTCTTCAAATATGTCGCGGAGCCGCATGACGTTGACCTAGTGGTCAATGCCAACGCCGTCTTTTACCTCGGCGATTGCGAAGAGACCCGCCCGGCCATCGCCCGCATGCTGGCCGTGCTACGAGCGGGTGGCGAGATGGAATCGACTATCTGGTACGGCAGTATCCACACCGCCTGGTATTTCTTCTCTCACGCTTTGCGCGGCATCGCGCCCGAGGCGGGTGAGATCATCCTGCCACGCCTCCGCGCCGCCGTGCCGGGCAATGCGCTCGACCTCGCCACCGCTACCGCGACGCTCGCACTCTGGGACGAAATCCCCGATCCCGAGCCCCTACTCGCGGCGCAACGCAACGACGGGAGCTGGCCCAATGTCGGCTTCTACCACATGGGCCGGCGCCGGCTGGAGCCGCAGCCGCGGACGCCCTGGTGGGGATCCGAGGCGCTGACGACGATGTTCGCGGTGGAAGCGTTGAGTCGTTGCCGCGAAAGGCTTCGCAGCGCGTGACTGGCAAGGTGCAGTCGGCGGGCCCTGACGGGCGCCCGATCAACCCGCGGCCGCGAGCGTGGCAGCGGGTGCCTGGCTCGACGCGGTCTCGCGCCGCTCGATCGCGGCCAACAGATACGCCGCCAGTTCCGCGCCGGCGTCCGACGGCAGGGGCTTGCGCGTCATCGAGGCCCTGCTTCATCATCGCGCCGGCCACAAATGCCGTCCTGCCTTCATCCAGGCCGAGCGCATGCTGAGCAGCGGTCCGACCGTGCGGTTGCCCGTTGCCGCACGTCTGTCGCCGCTTGCGAGCATCGCGCGCCTGGCGCGGGCCGAACAATGGTGGAGCTACAAGCTTTCGCCCATGCTCGCAATTTACTACGCCACACTGCTGCGGAGCGGCATGAGCGTAGCCGAAGCGGGGTGGACCGGCCTGCTGCTTCTCACGGGCATCGGCGCCTGCGCGGCCTATGTGAGCCTCTCGAACGATCTGGCCGACCGCCGCGACGATCGGATCGCGGGCAAACCCAACCGGCTCGAAGGGAAGTCCCCTCCTGCGGTCGCGCTTGCACTGGCAGTGCCGCTCGCGCTGGGGGCAGCCGTCGCCTGGTGCTGGCGAAGCGATCTGCTGGCATTGCTGGCGTTCGCGGGCTCATGGATCAGCTTCACGGCCTATTCCTTCGAACCGTTACGCCTCAAGACGCGCGGCATCTGGGGCATCGTCGCGGACGCATCGGGCGCGCACGGCTTCCCGGCGCTGCTGGCGGCGCTGCTCGCTTTCCACGCGGCCGGCCGAGCACCGGACTTGCTATGGTGCGTCTGTGCCGCGACTTGGAGCGGAGCGTTCGGGCTACGCGGCATCTTGTGGCATCAACTGCTCGACGCGGAGGCAGATCGGCGCAGTGGGACGGCGACCTTCGTGCAGCGGTATGGCGCCGCGGTCAGCCAGAAGATCGTCGGGCACGGCCTGTTCCCGATCGAGCTGGCGCTGTTGCTGATTCTGCTCTGGCTCGTGCCTGGCCGCGGATCGATGTTCGCGCTCGCATTGTACAGTCTTTACGTTGTCGGCGCGATGGTGCGGCTCGAAATCCGCCCGACGCTCGTCGTCGCGGTTCCGCGCTATTCGTTGCTTCTGGTCGCCTTTTATGTCGCGATCTGGCCGTTGGCGCTGCTGCTCGACTCGGTTTGGCGGCACCCGCTCGACTTGGTCGTCGTCGCTGTTCACGCTCTGTTGTTCCACCGCCCGATCCTCGAGCTACTCGATACGGCGCGCCGGGTAGTTTGGCGCTGAAGCGCGGCCCGCGACCCTTCGCCGGTCACCAGCTACCAAGGATCGAGCATTAACCCTGACCAAGGCAATTAACGAGATGGGCTGGCGTATTTTCCGGCGAGAGATGTACTGGCTCCCTATCGTCAGCTCCTACGGATCGGCGGCCTTGCTGTGACGTAGCAGCGGAGGTGGGGCTGCCCCCTCCGTGTGCGACGCGCGGGCGCCACTCGACCATGCCGGTATTCGCGCTGTCGCGACGCGTCCTTCGAGCGCGCAATCCGTCGACCAGCCGGATGCTCGCGCGCAGGGTGCCGGGGCTAACTGCGCCCCAAATCGCCCAGGCGATTGTTCGAGCGGCATTCATATTCCAGCCCAATGCACGGCTCCGGAGCAGGTCGCGCAACACGCCCGGCCGTCCGCCCGACCACAGGCGAAGGGAGCCAACCGCGCGCAGCGTCTCGGGACGCAGGTCGTCGTCAGTCTCCATCTCGGGGGGGAGGGGCCGGTCGGCACGCCGTTTTGCGTACGCGTGCTGCAACCGAGCTACGGGGATGTTGAGCCGCGAGCTCCTATCGCTAAAGCGGTAGCGATAGAGCGGTTCGGTTAGCACCATCAATGTTCCCGCAGCGACGATGCGATAGTATAGGTCGGTGTCCTCAAAATAATCGGTTCCAGCCGCATAGCCGCCGACCTGGTCGAATACCTTTTTTCTATACATGATCGATCCGTGCGCGATTGGCGGAGCGTTGCGCGCATCGACCGCGCGGGATCCGCTCCGCCGGGTCAACCGGCCCTTGCCGTCTATCGCGTCGAACACGGTGCCCACCAGCACCACGTCGGGCCGCGCATCGAGGAGCGCGAACTGGCGTTCGAGCCGTCGAGGGAGCATGATATCGTCGGCATCCATTCGGGCAACGATCGGCGCCAAGGCAGCGTTGGCCACCCAGTTCGATGATCCGACCGGGCCGCCCGATGTCGTGCGCTCAAGCAGTCTGATCCGCGTGTCTCGCCGGGCCCAGTCGCGCAGTCGCTCGCTAGACCCATCGCTGGATCCGTCATCGCCGATGACCAATTCGAAATCGGCGAAGCTTTGTTCTAAAATGCTCGCAATCGCCGCATCGAGAAACGGCATCGCGTTCTTGACCGGCATCACTACACTTAATCTGTACACCCCGTTTCCCCCGGAACGAAGTTAGCTTTATCAGCCCGGCAAGGGAGCGGCTAGTGCAGAGCGGCTCACGCCACGCTGATGGTCATGTAAGGTTTGCTTTCGCAATTTCACTGCGCCAGAAGTCTAGAACCTGCCATGCCGGTGTTGCCTCCGCCACTTTGTACGCTTTGGGTCGGCCCGTCGCTGGGCGCGGTCGAGCGTGCTTGCCTGAGGTCAGCGCTCGCACAAGGCCACGCGGTGACCCTCTATTGCTATGATGTACCCTCGGGGGTGCCGGCAGGTATCGCCATCCGGGACGCCGCGGAGATAATGCCGGCCGACCGGATCATTCATTACCGCAGTGGCAGCGTTTCGTTGTTCTCCAACATGTTCCGCTACGCGTTGTTAAAACAGGGCAAAGGCGTCTGGATCGATACCGACATCTATCTGCTGAGGCCGATTCCCGACGATGACTACGTTATCGGCTGGCAATGCGATTCCTGGCTCAACGGTGCTGTGCTCAGGATTCCGGATACAGCTCCGTTGGTCGATGAGCTTCAGGCGATGTTTGACGAGCGTTTGATACCCCCTTGGCTGCAGCGCCTGCCGCTGGCTGTCGCATGGTGCCGCCGGCTGGCGACGGGGCGCAGCGATATAGCGTCGATGCCTTGGGGCACGTTCGGTCCGGCGGCGCTGACGGCGCTATGCCGCAGGCTGAACCTGCTCGGCTTGGCGTCGCCACCACACATCTTCTACCCCGCGCCATATCAGCAGGCGAGCTGGATATTCGAGCCAGATCGCAAGAAAACGGATTTTATCCGTCCAGACACCGTTGCCATCCACTTATGGAACGAGCGGATCAAACATCGAAAGACCGAAAAGGCCCCGGCTGGCAGCTTCCTGGCGAGGCTGCAGGAGGAAGGCGCCTAATCCGCGGTCGGCCCGGTCTGCCGGTCGCGGCAATCCGAATGCGTTCCGCCGGACTTCCAGTTGGTTTCGCGCAAGGCGAGCGATCGCAGGCGCCGCTCCTCGAGCAAAAGCGAAGCCGGGCGCGGGGCGCCGCTATCGTAGCCGATGCTAGCAACGGCGGGGTCTGCGGCAAGGAAGTTTATACGGGGCGCGGCTTCGACGCACGGCTTGGGCGGGCGCGTCCGATGATCCTGGATCGTCGCGAAAATCGCGCGGGGATCGAGCAAGATCGCCGTCACGAACCTGCGCAGCGCCGTACCGAATCTTCGGCGTTTGTATGCCTGGTAGGCGACGATCAGCGCGCGCTTGGCGCGGATCCAGCGCCATGACCGCTTGAGCAGCGGCCGGTCGGGAAACCGTTCGGCATAGATCCGCAGAGTCCGGCGTTTGGATTCGAACATCCTCGCGCCGTCCCCGCCGAGTGAGCCGGGCCGACTGCGATAGCCGACAAGAAAGGCGGGGACCGAGGCGATCGGATGGCGCGCCGCGATCGCTAGTAGGAGCAGCACGTCCTCGGTCCCCTCGACGCCTTCGGCGCGCAGGCGTGGATCATAGCCCCCGGCCTCCGCCAACGCAGCGCGCGAGATCAACGATGCGCTGCCGTTACCGACGAGGTTCCGGAATCCCATCCGTTGCAGCGCCGATCCTTCTGCGCTGTCCGCGAGCCCCGAATGGATGATGTCGCTCGCCTCGTCGATCCGCCGGTGCCAGGCGTAGACGAAACCAGGGGTGGGTCGTGTCGTCATCGCCCTGGCCACCAGAACCGAAAGATAGTCAGGGTGCCAGAGATCGTCGGCATCGATCGGTGCGACGAAGGCGCCGGCGCATTGCGCGATGGCGGCGTTCCTGGCCGCCGCGACGCCGCTATTGGGCTGGCGGATCAACCGCGCGCGCGGGTCATTTGCGCAAAAAGCTTGTGCGATCGCTGCGGTGTTGTCGGTTGAGCCATCATCGACGATCAGGATCTCCAGCGCCGGATAGGTCTGCGCCGCGACCGAGGCCAGCGTTTCGGCGAGGGTCCGTTCGGCATTGTAGGCGGGGATGATAGCCGAAACGAGCGGGGTAGGAGGAATCACCATGGCGGGCCAACGGTGCGGCGACCGCCTGTCCGCACTGACCGCGATCACGCCAGCCGTGCCTCCTCGCCGATCTCGCTCGCTGCGTCGGCAAATTCGGCAATGAGCCGTTGCATGCCCTGTTCGACGGTGATGGTAGCGCGCCAATCCAGCAATTCGCTTGCTCGGGCGGGATCGCCATAGAAACGTGCCACGTCGAACGTGCGGGCTGCCACCGTCGATAGCGTGACCGGCGATCGCGCTGCGCGACGGGCATAGTCGGCCAGCTCGCGAAGGCTGCATGGGTTTCCGGTGACGAAATGGACCGGGTCGAACCGATCGCCCGCGACGGCCAGGTCGACCGCGGCATGGAGACCGCGGGCTACGTCATCGATATGCGTGAAATCGAACAGGCAATCAGGTCCGTCCATGCGCAGCGTCCCGCCCAGTGCCGCCGCTCTGGCAAAAGCGGGGACAACGCGATCGGCATGATCGGTGGTCGATCCATAGACGTTGGAGAAGCGGCAGATATTGGCGACGAAGCCCTCGCGGGCCAAGCTTGTGACGATCTCTTCGCCCGCGACCTTGCTGCGCGCATAAACATTGCGCGGGCTGCACGCGGCCGCCTCACGTACGGGAAGCTCGGCGCTCTCGCCATAGACTTCGCGGCTGCTCGCGAAAATCAGCCACGGAGGCGCCTCCCTCCGGGACGCCATGCCGCGCAGGCGTCCGGCGATCTGCCGTAGCGGCGCGATATTGACCGCCTCGGTTAGTTCGGGATCGCGTTCGGCCCAGGCTACGCGGGAGACCGCCGCGAGGTGGACGATTCCGGTCACGCCCTCGAGCGCGGCATGCAGTGCCGCGGTATCGCGAACATCCTGCGCGGCATGGGAGACCTTGTCGAATTCGCGAACCGCTACTCCATGCTCGCACAGCCGCGCGACGATCGCGCTTCCGATTAACCCGGCCGAGCCCGTAACTAATATCAAATTCGTATCCCCCCGGCCGAAACTGTGCGGCTTTGTGGCTTTATTCGTCATGGCGCAACTGCGAGGTACAATTTTATCGCTTCGATTGTCGGTTGCCGTTGATCATGGAACATCGTCGAACCTGGCCTTTCACCCTGACTGATAGCGCATTGGCGTCGCGCCCGGGACGATGCAGCGCGCCGGGGGATCAGCACCACAGCCAGCAGCATGACCAAAGCCGCTGCCCCTAGCAGATATGGCCGAGGAGCGGCGACCGCCGCTGGAGCGCCAAGCATTGGCGTCCAAGCGTGTCCTAGAGCACCGAATTCATCGCGTTGGTATCGTCAGCTCCCCGCCCTCTGTCATCGCGAGCAATTGCGCGGCAAGATCCGCCGCTGGGTCCTGCGGAACCCGCGCCCGCGCGACGTCTGCTGCGTGACGGCCGATTTGCGGCCAGCGGTCGCGCGCGTCCCATGCACGTTCCATCGCCGCGTCGAGCGCGGCGACGGTCGCGGAGGGTGCGAGCCAGCCAGTCTCTCCGTCGATCAGTATTTCGCGCCCGCCGCCCGCATCGGTGATTATCGCGGGTCGACCGCTCAACATCGCCTCGACCAGCGAGAGGGGCAGGCCTTCGCAGCGCGAGGGCAGGACCAGCGCATGATGATCCAGCCAAATCCGCTCCGGCGTGTCGGTGAACCCGCAAAATTCGACATTGTCGAGACCGAGATAGCTCGTCATTCCCGCCAGCCCGACGGCATTGTGTCCGGCACCGTACAAGCTGAGAGTCACTGGCCGCGCGCGCCACTGGGGTTGCGCAAGCACACGCAACAGCAAATCCTGTCCCTTCTCGCGCGTATCGAGCCGCGCGACACAAGCCAGCCGCACGTTATCGGTCGCGGCCGGCCAAGCCAATGGGGCGCTCCAGTTGGCGCAGAACGGATTTCGTACCACGCGCCCTTGCGGCAAATCGAAACCGAGCTGTTGCTGGGTTAAGCCCAGGTTGTGCTCCGAAACGAACAGGGCCGCCATGGTATTGCGATAGCCGTTGCGCCACTTCTCGATCTGGCCGTCCGTAGGCCAGTAAAGGTCGTCCGCCTTCTGACTAATCAGGACGTAGGGAAGGCCGCGTCGCAGGCAGGCCGCCGCGACGTGGAGACCGTCGTAATTGAGCCCCTGCGAAATGATCGCGAGATCGAACCGGCCGGGGTGCAGGGTGCGGTCGAGTACTGCGTCGGTCATTCGCCGGGCGATCGGCCAGAATAGGGCACCCGCCGATCGTACCTTGCGCGGCAACCAGGTCGGCCCCGCCAATTCGACGATCCGGCAACCCAGCGCGGCGAGTTCGCTCAGCCTTCCGCCCGGCGCGTCGATCCGATGCTTCAGAACAGTGATTTCATGTCCTTCGCGCGCCAACACGGCAGCGGCAAGGCTCCACAATTCCTCGCTGCCCCCCCAGACACTGTTGCTACTGATGAAAGCGAAGCGCAGAGGTCATCCTTCGATCGATGGGGCGGCCTTCGGTTAGAAAGCTTAGTGGCCCACCGCAACCCGCTGTACGGTACCAGTGCACGACACTCAGGCTTACCAGATTCTCGTTAGTTTCACGAATCTCTCGTCGACTGGGCATTGTACTGCGGGTATCGCCCGACCCATAACGAGCTCGCGTATCGAGAGCTGGCGCCAAAAGAACGCATTCGCTCCAATGAGTGGAGCCCTGCCCGCCAACGTCAGGCTGCGTCCGTCCTTCCGGCGCCGCACGTGGGGGGAGGCAGTTCATTGTCGGTTTGCGCATCCACGGGAACAAAGTGCGAGGCGCGGCCATTGCCGATGTCTTACCAATCTGCGCTTGCCAAAGCGGGTGATTCTCATGCTCAGGCCCGACCAGAGCCTGCCGGTGACGCCGCTTTCCCGGCAGTCGCAAACGCGATGAACCTCGGGGCCAGATGATCTCTCGTTCGGAGCGATAAGGGAAGCGGTGAATACCGGCGTCGTGCTTTCACAGCCCTGCACCTCGTCGTGTTTGACCGGTCGGACGAGGCGCCTCTGAACGATTATGAGGAGATGATCGCCCAGGCCCGGAAGATGAGCAGGGCGTCGTGAGCTTGTTCGAGGGGGGACCGTTCAGGGAGGGGCCTGCAGGCGGCTATTAGCTTATGAGTTGGTGGCATCCCATATGTGCGCGTACGCAGATTCCTGGCCAAGGCGCTGGGGGCGGCCACGCAGACGGATGCGTCCTATCTACCCGGCGGATGCGGTTGTTCGGACCATACCGCCGTTAAACGCCAACGGCCACCTCCCGGCTCGATTCCGCACGTTGAACGCCGCATTCTGGAGCCCGAGGCAGTCGCTGGACAACGGCTCGCAGACTATTGACTGGGTTTGCTCGCCGCGTTCTCACGCTCCTCCAGCAGCTTGGACAAGGTTTTTATCGAATCCACCAATGAGAGGACTTCGCGCTCGCGCAGCTCGTCGATTTTGTGGTGCAAGAGTTCGATCTCGAGTTCTGCTTTGATATTGATGCGGTAATCCTCCTCGGCCTTGCGGCGATCGACATCGCCCTGACGGTTCTGGCTCATCATGATGAACGGTGCCGCGTATGCCGCCTGGAACGAGAGCGCCAGATTGAGCAGGATGAAGGGATAAGGATCCCAATGATCCATCCAGGCAACCAGATTGAGAACGACCCAGATCAACAAGATCGTGCTCTGGATGATGATGAAGCGCCAGGACCCCATTCCCGCCGCGACCGCATCCGCTATGCGCTGGCCGACAGTCAACGGAACGTCTTGTTGCGCCTGCCCTTCTGCCCGTTCCTGCAAACGTTCGGCGCGAAGCTCCTGCAGCAAGGCTGCCTCCGTGCTGAGCAGCGCACTTTGCCGATCGGTCATTTCTCCTCCCTTTCGTCAGATAGCCGCGTTCAGGCGGCCGGTAGCCAAATCTTGCCGTTGCCAAGATCCAGAATCACCATGGTGCCGGCAAAAGCGCTCCAGTCGAGCACGAGATCGTTCGCCTCGCAGCGCGTCCGGTGCGCGGCGGGCAGCGCCGCTGTCAGGCGCACTTTGCCCAATTGGATCGCAGACGCAGTGCCGGACGGTCGGGCCAGCGAGCCGTCGAGCGCCACGTTGATCGGCGTTCCATCGGGAGCGGCGCCAGACAGACTCAGGCAATTGTCGGCGGAGATGCGCGCCGCGACCGCCGTCATGCGTTCGGTCCGATGCCGCAGCGCCCCGCGTTCGATCACGCGCAGCCGGCCGCCTCGAAAATCCAGCTCCAACGCCATTTCGCGCAAGACGTCGGCACCGATCACCAAATCAGGTTTCTGGCCAGGTACAACCACGATCTGGTCAAGCCGCATTTCCTCGTGATCCAGCCCGACGACATGACCGCGCGATAGCATGATCGGCCGATCCGCCGGACCGCTCGCCTTCAATCGCCGGGCAATGTCGGGCGTCACCCGGCTGACCGGCAGCGAAGGATCCAGTGTGGCCCACACTTCATGCGTATCGACACGCGCCGACAGCAGCAGCGCACTGGCGGCCAGCAGCAGCTTTGTCGCCATCACGCCCATTGGTCCGCTCATGGCCGCTCCCCGGTTGAACTGATCGGGTTGGTACCGCAGGCTTGAAACAGCGCGACGGTATCGCTGAACCGTGCCGCTTGGGCCTGCACTCGCAGGACCGCCGCCTGCGACGATGCGGAAGACGCGTTGAGCAACTGCAGCGTGCCGAGCGCGCCGAGCTCGACCTGCCGCCGGGTCATTGCGAGCGTGCGCGCCGCGGCCGCATCGGCGCGGGTCGCGGCGTCGAGCGCGGCCGCGTCACTTCGCAGGCCGGACAACGCGTCGTCGACGTCCAGGAACGCCTGGATCGCCGCAGCGCGATATTGGGATTGGGCGGCACCGAGCGCCGCCTCGGCGGCGTGCTGCTGATGACGCAATTGGCCGGAATGGAAGACAGGCTGGGTCACCGATCCGACGATCGCGAAGAACGGATTGCCGCCGGCAAACATGTCGAGGAAATGCAGCGCCGTGCCTCCGGCATTACCGGTCAGTTGGAATGCCGGCAGCCGTGCGGTGACCGCGCTGCGCAAATCGGCGGCCGCGCCCCGCACCTGTGCCTCGGCAGCCCGCACGTCGGGCCGGTTCGCGACGACCTCCGACGGCAGCGCCACCGGCAGATCCACGGGCAAGCGAAGCTCGGCGAGATCGGGCAAGTCGGGCGCGCTGCCACCCGCCGCCTGGCCGCGTAACTGTGCGATCAAGCCCTCCTGATGTCGGCGCTGCCGCTCGAGCGGCGGTAACGTCGCTTCGACCGCGGCAAGCGCCGTCTCCTGTGCAGCGACATCGGCCTCCCCAACGTCGCCGAGCGCCTGGCGCCGGCGCAACAAGCCGACCAGCGCTCGATCGCTGTCGATGGCCGATCGCGTCGCGGCGATTTCCTCATCGAGCGCGGCGTGCTGGATGACGGCCTGGACAAGATTGGCGACCATCGTCGTGCGCGCGGCGGCGAGACGGTCGCCTGCGGCTTCCGCCGCAGCACGCGCCGAACGAATCTTGCTGCGCCCGCCACCGAACACGTCGATCGGATAGGCGACCGTCAATTGGGCGGTATGCAAGGTGTAGAGGTAATTGTTGGCATCGAGCAATGGCGTCGCCAGCGCGCGAGAGATTTGCGCGCGCTGCGCCTGATAGTTCGCATCCACTTGCGGCCCCTGCCCGGAACCAACCGCTTTTGCCTGTTCCTGCGCCTGACGGAGATTGGCCTCGGCGGTAGCGAGGTCGTTATTGTGGAACAGGGCTTCGGCGACGAGCGCATCGAGTTTTGCGCTACCAAAACCTTTCCACCACTCGGCCGGCGTCGCGGCACCGACGGTCAAACGTTGCGCCGGGCCACTCGCCGGCGCGATCGTCTCGGAAACGCGTGCTGGAGGTAGGGGAAGTAAGGTCTCGGGCTGGCGCTTGCCGGCGGTACAACCGGCAAGCGCCAGCCCGGCCGACAGCAAAAACAGCGGCTTGCTCATCACGCCGGTTCCATCGGTGTGCCGTCGGCATGGTGCCGCCGAATCGCGTGGCGATGCGCGCCGTGATGGTGCGAGAAGCGCAGGATCAACGCGGGAAGCGCCAATAGGATAAGGATGGGTGCAAGCGTCATGCCGCCGACCACGACCAGGGCGAGCGGCTTTTGTACCTGGCTGCCGATCCCGCTCGACAGCGCCGCTGGCAACAGTCCGATCGCGGCTGCGAGGCACGTCATCACGACCGGACGCAGACACTGCCGGACGGTGCGCGCGATCGCCTCGTCGCGATGCATGTCGTCGTTGAGATACTGGTTGAATGTCGTGACCATGAGAATCCCATCCATGACCGCGATTCCGAACAGCGCGACGAAACCGATCGCCGCCGAAATGCTGAAGGGCGTGCCCGTCACCGCGAGCGCCAGCACCCCGCCCACGAGCGCCATCGGGATCACGCTGAAAGCGAGGAAGGTGTCGCGCACCGACCCGAAATTGGCAAAGAGCAGGACGAGAATCAGCAGCAAGCTGATCGGTACGACAATCTCGAGACGTGCTACCGCCGAGGTCAGATTGCCGAGCTCGCCCGCCCATTCGAGATGATAGCCGGGCGGTAGTTTAACGTTGCGCTGGATCCTCGCTTTGGCTTCATCCACCGCGCCGCCCAGGTCGCGCCCGCGCACGCTGAACTTGATAGGAACGTAGCGCTCCTGATGTTCGCGATAGATGAACGACGCGCCCGAAGTGACATGGACCTTCGCCACTTCCGACAGCGGCACCTGGACGAACCCACTCCCGGTCGGCGACGGCGCGCCGATCGTGATCTGGCGGATGGCTTCGATACCGTTGCGCTGACCGGGGTCGAGCCGGACGACAATCGGGAAATGGCGATCGCTGCCGGTCTCGTAGAGGTCTCCGTTGGATTGACCGCCGATCGCGGCGGCGACGGTCGCATTTATGTCGTCGGGCGTGAGGCCGTATCGCGCGGCCGCCATCCGATCGACGTCGATCCGCACGGTAGGTTGGCCGAGCGAGTTCGAAACCCCAAGGTCGGCGATCCCGCGCACCTGTGCCATCTGCGCCTGGACCTGATCGGCAATAGCTTCGAGCGTGGCGAGGTCGCTGCCGAAAATCTTGACCGAATTGGCGCCCTTCACGCCTGACGACGCCTCATCGACATTGTCCTCGATATATTGGGAAAATTCGAAGTCGACGCCGGGATAGCGGCTCCGTAGCTTGGCCTGTAGTTCGGCAGTGAGCTTCTCCTTGGTCATACCGGCAGGCCATTGGCTCGCCGGTTTGAGCGGAGCGTAGAATTCGGCGTTGAAGAAGCCGCTGGGGTCGGTTCCGTCGTCGGGCCGGCCGTGGATCGACACCACACGCTCCATCTCGGGATAGGATGCAAGCAGCTTGCGGATTTGATCGACCGCCGGCTGGCCAGCCTCGAGCGAGATCGACGGCGGCAGGCTCGCCCGAATCCAGAAATTGCCTTCCTCGAGGTGTGGCAGGAATTCGACGCCCAACGCACGCACCGACACCAACGCCGTCAGGACTACCAGCGACGCGACGCCGAGCGTGAGCACGCGATTGGCGACCGCGAACGATACCGCCGGCTCGTACAGCGCCCGCAAGCGGCGAACGACCCAGGTCTCGACCTCGTTCAACCGGTCGGGCAGCAATAAGGCCGACAGGACGGGTGCCACGGTGAAGGCCGCGACCAGCCCTCCGGCGATGGCATAGGCATAGGTCTTCGCCATCGGGCCGAAGATGTGCCCCTCGACGCCGGTCAGCGTGAACAAGGGAAGGAAGCTCGCAATGATGATCGCCGCAGCGAAGAAAATCCCGCGGCTGACGTCGTGTGAGGCATGCAGGATCGCCGAGAACCGATTGGCGTGATTGGGCTGGATACGTCCGGCAGCGATCGCATGCGAACGATGGACGAGCCGGCTGAAAATCGCCTCGACCATGATCACGCTGGCATCGACCACCAACCCGAAATCGAGCGCGCCGAGCGACAGGAGGTTGGCGGACTCGCCTTGCGCCAAGAGGATGAGGACCGCGACCGACAGCGCGAAGGGAATCGTCACAGCGACGATCAGCGCACTGCGCAAATTCCCCAGAAACAGCCATTGCAACGCGAAAATCAGCAGAATCCCCAGGAAGAGATTCTCCATCACAGTCTGCGTGGTGACGCCGATCAGGTCGGAACGATCGTAAATGCGTTCGAGCCGAACGCCCGGGGGCAGGACGCCGGTCGAATTGATCGTATCGATCTCAGCCTTGACCGCCTTGATGGTCGGCATCGATTGCGCCCCGCGCTGCATCAGCACGATGCCCATGACGATGTCGTCGTCGTTATTCTCGCCAGCAATGCCCAGCCGCGGCAGATTGCCGATGTCGACGCTGCCGACGTCACGCAGCAGGATGGGCGTGCCGTTGGCAGTGCCGACCAGGACGTTGCGGATCGCATCGACCGATTGAATCAGACCGATCCCGCGCACGATCGCCGCCTGCTCGCCGAAATTGACCGTCTGGCCGCCGACATTGCTGTCGCTCTTGCCGATCGCGGCAAGCACTTGCGGGATGGTCACGCCGTGCGCAATTAACTTGTCGCGGTCGAGCCGTACTTCATACGCGCGTAACTTGCCGCCCCAGCCATTGACGTCGATGACCCCTGGAATGCGCTTGAAGCGGCGCTGAAGCACCCAGTCCTGCAACGTTTTCAGGTCCATGACCGAATAGCCCGGCGGCCCCGCGATGCGATAGCGGTAGATCTCGCCGACCGGACTGGTCGGCGAGATGAGCGGCTGCGCTCCATTGGGCAGATTACCGACCTGGGCGAGCCGGCCGAGTACCATCTGCTCGGCCTCGCGAAAGGTCACGTCGTAGCTGAACTGGATGCGGACGTCGGACAGACCAAAGAGCGAGATCGAACGGACCGCGGTCAAATGCGGCAGGCCGGCGATCGCAACTTCCACCGGCGTGGTGACGTTACGTTCCATTTCCTCCGCCGACACCCCGTTGCTCTGGGTGATCACCTCCACCATTGGCGGTACAGGATCGGGATAGGCTTCGATGTTGAGGTTGAGAAAGCCGATCAGTCCCGCCAGAATCAGCGTGCCCATGATCGCCAGGACGAGCATCCGCTGGCGAAGCGCCAGCTCGACGAGCCGGTTCATTGTTCGAGGCCTGCCTCGTTGACGAACACAGCGCCCTGCGTGACGACGCGGTCGCCGGGCGCAAGGCCGTGCAGGACGCGGGTCAGCCCGCCCTCGGTTTCGCCCGCACTGATCGGTCGGCCATAGAGAAGTCCATCGCGACCCAGAACCCAGACCCGCGCGCCGTCACCTTCGTGAATCACCGCGACAGCCGGCACGAGGACGCCGGCACCACCCTGGATCGCCCGGTGGATCACGAACGACGCGAACATCTGCGGCTTGAGCGCGCCGTCCGGATTGGCGATGGTCGCACGCACCGGCAATCGGTGAGTCGCGGGGTCGAGGCCCGCCGCAATGTTGTCGATCGTCGCGGTAAATTGGCGGCCAGGAAGAGCCGGGGTGGTGACAATCACCTGATCACCCATCCGAATGGTCGACGCGTCGCTTTCGGCCAGTTGCGCCACCAGCCAGACGTGCGCCGGATCGGTGATGGTCATTAGCGGGGTCGAGCCACCAGCAGTCAGGAACTGGCCGGGCGCGACGCTGCGATCGGCGATGATCCCCGAAACGGGTGCACGGTATAGCGTCGAGGCCGGGCCGGCCGGCGTGCGACCGGGCTGTTCGATCGCCTTTGTCTCGTCGGGGGTCTTGCCGAACAGCCCCAACCGCTCCTGCGCCGCGCGCAATGCCGACTCGGCTTGCCGCGCATTGGATTGCGCAGTCACGAAATCGGCTTGCGCCTGAAGATAGTCCTTGAGCGCGCCGCCCGCGGTTTGATAGATCGCTTTCTGGCGCGCGAGATTGGTTTGGGCGAGCCGCTGCGCTTCGCTCGCACTCGCACGCTGCGCCGATGCCGCCAGGAGTGCATTGCGGGCATCGACGAGTTCCGGCGACGCGACCCGCAGCAGCGGCTGGCCGCGCATCACGTGCTCGCCGGGCTCGACCATCACCTCGAGCACCTGCCCCGAATAGGGAAGCAGGATCGGTGTGCTGTGATCGCCGTCGGCCGAAATCGAACCGCTCGCCCGCAGCAGGGCGGCGTTGGCGCCTTTGATCACCGTGGCGAACTTCAGTTGCGCGAGTTGATCGGGCGACGGCCGGAACGCGCCCGGCGGCAATGACGCTTCGGGCTGGGAGCGAGACCGCAGCATCGCCCCGGCGCCGATCGCAAGCAGTGCCATGAACACTGCCGCGAGGATCAGCGCGACCAGCAGGCGCGACTGAACCCGCACTGAAAGATGCTGGGTCTCTGGGAGCGGAACCATATCGTCGGTTTCGGGGATCACTGGTCGTCCGGCTTCGGACGCCGCTGCCGGCGCCAGGGTTGCTGTTGGGAGAGCTGCGCGGTAGCGCGCCAAGCTGACATGGGGCTTACGGGAAGGCGATAATCTTGCGCTTGTTGATCGTCGAAGATGATCCTGCGCTGGCGAGCGCGCTCGAGAATGCCTTGCAGCGTCGCGATATTCAGAGCGATGTCGCCGCCACGATCGAGGACGCGCGTCACATGCTGGGCGTCGCCCAATATGCGGGGGTATTGCTCGACCTGGGTTTGCCCGATGGCGACGGCCTTTCCCTGCTCCGCGAGCTACGCGTGGAGAACAATGCGATCCCTGTGCTCGCGATCACCGCACGCAGCGCCCTGGATGCGCGAGTTACCGGGCTGAACTCGGGCGCCGACGATTATCTGACCAAGCCGTTCGAGGTCGACGAACTCGTGGCCCGACTGCACGCAGTGCTACGCCGCCAGGGCGGTCTGTCGGGCAGCACGCTGACCGCAGGCAATCTGAGCTTCGATACGGTGTCCGGCGATCTCATGGTTGAAGGCGTGCCAGTGATCCTCTCCGCACGCGAACGGCAATTGGCAGGACTGCTGTTGCGTCGGCTGGGGCAGGTCGTGAGGAAGCCGCTCGCCGAGGATCAACTCTATGGATTGAGCGATCCGGTCGGATCGAACGCGCTCGAAGTGCTCGCCTATCGGCTGCGCCGCAAACTCGAAATCGCACGCGCGAGCGTACGGATCGAGACCATTCGTGGAGTCGGCTACATAATGCGCGAACCGACACCCCCGCCATCGCCCTGACGCTCCGGCGCTTCATTGTCCACCAGCTGCTGCTCGTGGAGAAGCATCGGCGGATCGGCTAGGGCAGTGCAATGACGTTCTGGCCGCGCTCGCTCATTGCCCGCATCCTCCTTCTCGAACTCGGAGCGATCGCGGTGGCAGCGATTCTCTTGCCCGTCATCCTGACATCTTTCCTCCACAGCGAAGCCGATCGCTATCAACATCGGACACTGACAGATCAGGCGCAGGCCATCGCAGCCAGCGCGGCGCGGACCCGTCCGGGCTCGATGATCCGGCTCGATCCCGATCTCGCCAATGCCTATGCAACCCCCTATGACGGCCGCGCCTATGTGATCAGCGACCGCTCGCGCCGTTTTCTGGCCGGCAGTGCCTATTCTGAACTCGTTCCCTGGCGCGACGCGCCACTCGGCCAAACCATGCAGGCATTTCAGGCGGGCAATTTCATCGGCGTCAGCCTGCCGGCGCGGTTCGGGACCGCGCCAGCCTGGATCATTGTCACGCAGAACGAGGCGGGCCCCGGCGCGATCCTCGACGACGTCGTGCGCGGCTTCGTCGCGCGGTTCGATCCGGTCATGGTGCTCGTTCTGCTGCTGGTCCCGCTCATCAACAGTCTGCTGATCGGCCGGCTCGTTCTGGCGGTGCGCGCGGCATCCCGACGTGCCGAGACGATCGGCCCGCGCACGCTTGGCGTACGTCTGGAAGAAGCCGGCCTGCCGCACGAAGTGGCACCGCTGGCCCATGCGACCAATGAGCTTCTCATGCGCCTGGAGACGAGTTTTCGACAGCAATCGGAATTCGTCGCCAATGTCGCGCACGAATTGCGCACGCCCCTCGCTGCCCATCGCGTCGAATTGGAGGCAGTCGACGATGTCGCGCTCCGTGCAAGGTTGAGGGCGTCTACGGACCGGTTGACCCATGTCGTCACCCAGCTTCAGGATCTCGCCGCCTTAGAGACCGTCGCCGATACGCCGTTTGAGCGGTTCGACGCGGTAGAACTCGCACGCGAGACGGCCGAACAGCTCGCTCCGCAGATATTAGCATCCGGCAATACCATCGCACTCAATGTGCCCGACAGCCCGGTCACAATAGCGGCCAATCGCACTTTGGTGATGCTCGCACTGGTCAACCTGATCTCGAACGCCACGCGACACACTCCCGCCGGCACCTCGATTGTGATGACGGTCGCGCCAAACGGGTCGATCGAAATCCGTGACGACGGCCCGGGAATAGCGGCATCGACCCCGGAAATGTCACGGCAACGCTATTGGCGCGCTGACCAGCAACGATCCGACAGTGCCGGGCTTGGCCTGTCGATCGTCAGCCGGATCATGGAAGTGCATGATGGCCGGCTCGAGATCCTGAGCCGCCCGGACGCGGGCACCCGCTGTATCCTGCATTTCCCGTGCGGTGGGTGACAGGATCGTGGGATTCGCACCGGCTATCGTTGGGCAAAGCTCTCGCTTGCCCGTTGTACCAATACTTTCGATAGAGTGCGGGCGACCCATTTCCGCGGCAGATCGACGGCGCCTGCATAAGCGAGGGCGGCCGCGATCACAGCATGGCGCGGGCGCATTCGATCGAACGCGGACTCTTCGATGTCGCTGATAACCTGCGGCGTCGCACCCGTTCGTCGCGCAACCTCCTGAACGCTCAGGCCCCTGCGAAGGCGCGCACGCCAAAGAGCTTCGCCAATCTGGATCGCCGCTGCCCAATTCAACGCCGGGTCAACGCTCGCTGCCGAAGCTGGTGGCTGGGATCCGCTCATCAACACACCTGATGCCAACCGCGTCCCAAGAACGCGGGCGCTTCAGTGAATCACCAGATACGCAATTCCGGCCACCGCAGCAGCCATCGCAAGATAGCCGGCAAGGCGGGACATGCGGCGGACAGTGAGTTCGATCCAATCGCGCTCCACCCGCGTCGATTCGGGATTAGATTGGGCCTCGATCCGGTCGAGTGCAGCGCGGAGCGCCTGTTGAGACATTTCGTCCATCCTCTCACCGCCCACCGCTTATACCCTGGGGGCAAGGTGTGGCATGACCGGGTTAAACTGATGCATGAGGGCCAAAACTGCGTCGCAAGTTGGAAAAACATTCAAGTGTCGAATTCGCTTGCCGGCCTTCCGCACCAGGGGGTTGTGCGAAAGACCGGCAAGCGATCCCGAGGGCCAAAAGCGAAACCGCCCCCGGGGTATTCGATCAGTCCGTGGCAGTATCAGTCTGAGGCGCGGCGTCGCTGTCCGGCGTTGCCGTAGACGCGTTGTCTTCCATCATGTCCTGGACCTTGGACACGCCCTCGAACCCGGCAACGGCGGCGGCGGCTTTTGCCAAGATGCCTGCATTGGGATCGACGGCTTCCAATGCCTTGTCGGCCGCAAAGGCCCCCGCCGCTTCTTCCACGATGTTCAAGATACCCATGATGCTCGACTCTCTCGCTACTGCCGGTGCGTTTCCGACACAGGACATCTTGGCGCGTTTGCCTGACACCAACCTTACGAAAGCCGAAAACGGACGCACCGTCGATGCGGTACCGTTCCGCGCGCCTGGATTGCGCCGCCAAAGCTGCCAAAAGTCATGATCACGACGTTGGCTCGTAAGTCTCACGTAAGCCCGGACGTCTATCCGGCGCGACTCTCTCGAAGCACTCAGCGCCGCCTATATGATGATCTCCCGTCGACTTCACGTCCAGAACCTTGCTGCGGTTCTCTTGGCCGGGACGAGCTGTGGCTGTGTGCCATCTTCCAGCCTGTCCTCATGCCCAAAGCCTGTCGCTGCGCCTTCCCTGCCGACCGCACCGGTAATGCTATGAAACGGCATCGCGGCCGGATTGACGCCCGAGACAGTGCATGGGCTGGCTTTTGAAGATGCCCGGCACAGCCATCCACCGCCTGTCCCGCCATTTCGAGATGAGCACATTCTATTTGGGGGAGAATGAACCGGTTTTTGTTGGCGTCCTGTTCGCCGGCAAGCCCAAACGCGTGGCCGGCGTCGACATTGAGGGAACGCGAGCGCACGGCACTCCTCGCCCAATGGGCCCCACCCCGTTCGTGAACATCCAAGGACCTATTGGCCTCCCCCGGCGGATCGGCGATGTTGAATGATGGAGGCAAGAGGTTTCGGATTTGGGAATTGCGGTAAGGCTCCGTCACCATCACGTTCAAGGATCGCGTCCAACCGGGATATTTCTTGACCAGCTACCGACTGAGCTAAAATCTACAATCACCGCGCTTTTGATCGGCCGATATATCGCATTCACTCCCCTGCCTGATGCATCCGCAGTGGTGGGCAGGGCGAGCTATTTTACTTCTGAAAGGTTCTGTTCGTGTCAGACTTCAGATACATCGCGTGCGCAGCTTTCATCAGTTGTTTCAGCGCGATACCTGCACATTGCCAGGTTAGTGAACCTGCTCCTCCGCCATTACCTTCGTCAGAAGAGGCATGGGCGATCCATGGCCAGGACACCCTCGTAGCTCAAGCGGTCACAACTTTTCGTTCGCCCTATGTCGGACCCAACAGCCTCACGCCCAACCAAATCAAGGAAACGTTCGACGCAACGGCCTATGTCGGCGTCCGGACCTGGCGCGGTGCGGAGTTCTGGGTGAATCCGGAAATCGACCAAGGCTTCGGACTCTCCAACACGTTGGGTGCAGCAGGCTTTCCGAGCGCCGAGGCCTATAAGGTGGGCAAGCAGACACCCTATGTGCGGCTGCAACGTATGTTCTTGCGGCAGACGATCAGCCTGGGCGGTGCGAAGCAACCGGTAAACGGCTCGATCAATCAGCTTGGCGGAACGCAGTCGGCTAACCGCATCGTCCTGACGCTGGGCAAATTCGGCGTCGGCGATGTGTTCGACACGAACAGCTATGCACACGACCCGCGCGCCGATTTCCTGAACTGGTCGGTCGTCGACGCCGGCAATTTCGATTATGCCGCCGACGCTTGGGGATATAGCTACGGCGCCGCCGCGGAATGGTACCGGAACGCCTGGACGCTCCGTTTTGGGGCCTTCAACCTGTCCAAGGTTCCCAACGGCGAAATCCTGGAGCACGATTTTCGCCAATACCAACTCGTGACGGAAATCGAACATCGCCATCACTTCGCCGGAAAAGCGGGCGCGATCCGTTTTACGTTGTTTCGCAATCGGGGAAACTTCAGCCGGTTAGACGATGCCGTGGCACTGGCGCTGACCACGGGCAATCCGGTCGATCCAGGACTTACGCGCCGACGGATGACGAGACTCGGTGGGCACATCAACGTCGAACAGGCGATCACCGACAGCCTTGGAATATTCGCGCGCGCCGGAGTCAGCGACGGGTCGATCGAGACCTACGATTTCACGGACATCGACCGCACCGCGGCGGTCGGCGGGTCATTGAGGGGTGTCGGTTGGAAACGTCGCGACGACACCATCGGCATTGCCTTTGTCGTCAATGGTATTTCCAAAGCGCATCAGCGGTACCTCAACGCTGGAGGCCTAGGCGTGCTGGTCGGTGACGGCAGGCTTCCTCACCCCTCAGACGAGTTTATCGCTGAAAGCTATTATGATTTGCGAGTATCGCACGGCATCGATTTGTCCCTCGATTACCAATTGATCGCCAACCCCGCCTATAACCGGGACCGCGGTCCGGCCAATGTACTGGCTCTGCGGTTTCATGGTGCCTTCTGATTGAGCCGCACCCGGTTTCGTGGACACCAGGATAGCCAACGCGGTGCTGGTGTCGCTGGATGAGGATTTCGGGGCGCTTTACGCGCGCCGTTTTGGTCGGCCTTCGATTCCGCCTGAGCGGTTGCAGCGAGCGATGCTTCCGCAGGTGTTTTACGGGATACCCTCGGAGCGCCAGGTGACGGAGCGGATCGAATTCGACCTCTTGTTCCGCTGGGTCGTCGGACTGGGTGTCGACGGGGCGGTGTGGGATCATTCGAGCTTCAGCACCAACCGGGAGCGGCTGCTCGGTGGCGAGATCGCCGCCGAGTTCCTGCGCGCCTCGCCCAGCCCTGGGTGGAGCGGCTGATCTCGAGCGATCACTTCTCGGTGAACGGCGGCATCACCCAGGCCAGCGGCGCCGCCGAACGGGAAGCCGCGCTTGCGATGCTGGATCGCCGGACGCGTCGCCGCCGCATCACGCCCGGCGCCGACAGGGCCTATGACGTGCGGCAGTTCGTGGAGGATTTACCGGGCCGTTCCGTTACCCCGCACATTGCTATCGACGGGCTTCTTTCGAAGACCGGCAAGCCCCGTGCGACCGCCATGGATCGGCGGACTGCACGGTATCCCGGCTATGCCATCAGCCAATGTTGCCGCAAACGTATCGAGGAGGTGTTCGGCTGGACGGTTCGGCTCGCTTCGCCAAGGTCAAGCTACGAGGGCAGGCGCATGCGCAGGCCATCCAACCGACAAGTCTATCTGAACTCTCTGAAGAATTCGGTCAGTTCCGCAACGAACAAGCCCGCCGCATCTTGTGCCGGAAAATGCCCGCCATGGGGATGAACCGCATAATGACGGACATCATACACTCGCTCGAGCGCGCTGCGCGGAATGGGCGGAATCAGGTCGTCCGCAAACAGCGTGAAACCTGCCGGAACGGTGATCCGCGTGCCCGGTGGGATGATGCTTTCATGCAGAAAACCATATAGCCACAGTGGTGCCGACGGTCCGTTGATCCAGTAGACCATGACGTTCGCCAAGAGATCATCGATCGGGAAAGGCGGACCACCATCGGCGGCGGGCGTGCTCCAGGATCTGAACTTTTCAATGATCCAAGTCGCAAGAGCTAGCGGCGAATCGGTAAGCCCGAACGCCATTGCATCGGGTTTATGGCCTTGGATCGCCTGATAGGCGCTCTCGGGATTAGGAACGGTAGCGCGCTGGAGCCACTGCGCCTCCTCGTCGGTCGGACCGGATCCTGCGGGATCGAAGGCAATGAACCCACCTGCGGTCGTAAGCAGAAGGGCCTGCAACCCTGCCGGTTCGAGCTCCGCCAGCCGCCTTGCCGCTAAACTGCCCCAGTCAGACCCAAACACGACAAAATGTTCCAGTTGCAGTTGGCGGCAAAGCGCTGCCCACAGCGCCCCGATCTGCGCGGCGGACATCGGCCGGGCGGGCGCCGGAGAAAACCCATAGCCGGGCATAGACGGTATGATCACCGTGAACGCATCCTCAACCGCTCCGCCATGTCGTTCCGGGTGCGCCAGCCGGTCGATCACCCCGTCAAATTCGACGAAGGAACTGGGCCAGCCATTGAGCAGCAGCAAGGGCAATGGGTCGGGACCGGAGCCCGGCTCCACCACGAGATGAATGTCCTGCCCGTCGACGTTGACCATGCGCTGGGCAAAGCGGTTGAGATGAAGCTCGCGCGCGCGCCAGTCGAACCGCTCACGCCAATGATCCAGCAGTTTCGCCGCTGCTTCCAGCGGCATCCCGCGACTCCACCCTGCGCCGGTTTCGACGTGCGGCAACCGAGTCCTGGCCAGCCGATCCGCAAGATCGGCCAGCACGTCGTTGGCGACAGCGATCCGGAACGGACTGCCTGCCCTCAGACAACGTTCAGCGGCGCTGGCCCGCTCCCTCGCAGCCTCAGACAAGAGCTGTCTCCATCTTCGCCTTGAAGTGCCCATAAGCTCTTGGCGCCGGATTCTTGCTCGGATTGTGGAAAGGCAACAATGCCTTGATCTGTGCATGGCTGGGATGAAAGGCGTCCAGGTTGGCGTTCGCCAGGGTCATGACACGGTTCAGAAAACGCTCGAGATGGAGAATCCACGGCGAGGAGGCGGTCACCTGCTGCGCGCATTCACCGATCGGCGCCCGTCGAGCACGTGTTTTGGACAAATCGACATTTAGCTTGCGAATGGGCATGAAAGACGTCCTCCAGACTCATTTTCGGTCATGCCGTTTTTCCGGCATTCGTCCCCACCCGTCCGGACTATTCAGGTCGCCGCGCATCATACTGGCTGTGATTATCTTCTCCTTGTCAGCGGCACGATGCGAATGGGCGCCCAGCCCTTGAGTTTCTGATCTCAGAATTCGTCCCCTCGGACGATGACGTGACGTGTGCCCGGCGCCGATGGCCGGATTCGCATAAAGCGGGCTCGCTATCCGTTGGCCCGACGGATGCCTTGGCTTGGCCAGAACTGCAGCATAGCGACTGCCGCTCCGTGGCTCGCCAAGAGGTAGATGCTTCATGAATGTGCGGGCTTCAGCAAGCCGTACGGGGGAACAGGATGAGCGGAGAGGCGAGCGAATTGGCGGACCGGCCAGCCCTTTCGGGTGAGAGCGCACCGGTCGATGAGCAACTCCGAGCCATCCAGCCCGACGATCGCGTCACTGCGGAGATCCTCAAGCCGGGGGTTTCGCTTACGCAAGCCTATTCGCTCCTGTTCGATGCCTACGCCACTCATCCCGCGCTGGGCGAGCGAGCCTGGCGCGTGGTGGAGACAGAAGATGCCACCCGGGTGCGCGATTATCTCGATGCGTTCACCACCATCAGTTATGCCGAACTTGGGCAAAGGGTGACTGGGCTTGCCACGGCCTGGCGGTGGCACGACACGCATGCTGTCCGGCCGGGCGAATTCGTTGCGCTGTTCGGTCAGCCGGGAACGGATATCACCACCGGCATACTCGCGGCGATCTTCGCCCAGGCGGTGCACGTTCCCCTGCTGGCATCACAAGCCGCGGACGACACCCGCACGATCCTGGGCGAGATTGAGCCGGCGGCGATGCTGGTCGACATCCGCGATGTGGAGCGCATGGTCCCCTTCGCCCTGTCCACGCCCTCGCTGCGCAGCTTCGTGGTGCTGTCGGCCGATCCGCGCATCGACGAGGATGCGAGAATTATAGCCCAGGCGCGTGCGGCTCTGGCCGAAGCCGGCCACGCCATCGCCCTTGCCACCATGGACGAACTGATCGCCTTCGGGCGGGAGAGGACATTCGAACCGCTCCCGGCAGATCCCGCTGGCCAGGATGCCATGCTGGCGATCCTCTACACCTCGGGCAGTACAGGCAAACCCAAGGGGGCGATCTACAGCGAGGCGATCGTGCGCCTGCCGATTCTTCAGGTGGAAAAGCCGCAGCCCAATATCGCGCTCGTCTTCGCGGGGATGAACCACTCGCTCGGTTACTCGCATGTGTTCCGTACCCTCGCCCAGGGTGGGACCGTGTTTTTCACCCTGAAGAGCGACATGTCCTCGCTGTTCGACGATCTGCGGATCAGCCGGCCCACCCACCTCAACCTGTTCCCTCGCGTGATCGAGCAGATCTACCAATATTTCCTTGGCGAGGTCCTGCACCGGGTGAGCAGGGGCGAGGAGCGGGCCGAGGCGGAGACCGCGGTTCGCCAGGCCATGGCAAAGACCTTCCTGGGCGACCGGCTGGTTTTCGCGGTGGTCGGCGGCGCCCCGATATCGCGAGAGCTTCGTCAATTCTTCATGGATACGTTCGGCGTTCCGCTATGCATAGGCTATGGCTCGACCGAAACCTCGGGCGTGACCTTCGACGGCAGGCTCGACCGCCGCTTCGTTACGGATTTCGAACTGCGCGACGTGCCGGAGCTCGGCTATTCAAACGCCGACCGCCCCTGGCCGCGCGGCGAACTGGCGGTCAAGACGCGCAGCGCCATTCCCGGCTATTACAAGGACGCCAAGGCCACGGCCGGGATCCGTGACGAGAATGGCTGGATCCTGACCGGCGATGTGTTCGAACTGCGCGAGGGCGAGGAACTGGTCTGGATCGACCGGCGGAATAACGTGCTCAAACTTTCGCAGGGCGAATATGTCGCGCTGAGCCAGTTGGAGATCGAATATGCCGGCTCGGTTCCCTGGATCAGTCAGATCTATCTCTATGGCACCTCGTTCCGGCCCAACCTGGTCGCGGTGATCGTGCCCGACCGCGACCTTGCGGCCGAGCGACTGGGCCATGCCCCTGACGAGACGGAACTGCGCAGCCTGCTTCACGCCGGCCTGGCCGAGGCTGCGCACAAGGCCGGTCTGCGCAAGTTCGAAATCCCGCGCGATTTCATTATCGAGGACGAGCCCTTCACGATCGAAAGCGGTCTGCTGTCGACCATTCGCAAGCCGCTCAGGGCAGCGTTCAACCGCAAATATCAGGAGCGCCTGGAATCGCTCTACGATGGCATTGCGGCGCGCCAGCGCGAAGAGGTGCTGATGCTGCGCAATCCGGACTCGGGCCTGACGATCGAGGACCGGATCGCGCTTGCCCTGCGTGCGACGCTGGGGCGTGACGACATCGATTTGTCGGGCAGCCCCAGCTTCCTTGACCTTGGCGGTGACTCCTTCGACGCGATCACCCTTTCCATGCTGCTGGAAGATGTCTTCGGAACCGCCATTTCCGCCGCCGTGATCCTCAGCCCGAGCAGCGGTCCGCGGCGCTGGGCCGAAATGCTTCGCGGCGGTCAGGAACAGCCTGGCCTGACCTTCGCCACTGTCCATGGAGAAAATGCGCAGGAGCTTGACAGCGCAGACCTCGACCCCGCGCGCCTGCTGCCGGAGGGCGTGAGCAGGGGCCGGGGGCCGGCTGGGGATCCCGCCTTGACGCGTGTCGTGCTGGTGACCGGCGCGAACGGATTCCTGGGCCGCTTCGTCACGCTCGAATGGCTCGAGCGCCTCGCCCCACTTGGCGGCAGGGTGATTGCCCTGGTCCGGGGTGGAGACGACGCGGATGCGCGACGCCGGCTCGAAGACTGCTACGGCGCAGATGGCGCCGAACTTGCGAAGCGGTTCCGCGAGCTTGCGGCCGATCATCTCGAGGTCGTCGCCGCCGATCTGGGTGAGCGCGGCCTCGGCATCGATGCTGCCGTTATGGACGATCTCGCCCAGCGGGTGGACCGGATCGTCCATGTCGGCGCGCTGGTTAACCACCGGATGTCCTACAAGGACCTGTTCCAACCGAATGTGGCGGGTACCCTCGCCCTTATCGAACTGGCGCTGGCCGGGCGGATCAAACCGATCGACTTCGTCTCCTCCCGGGCGGTTTCAGGATTGCCCGGCGCCGGCGCGACTGATCTGGAAACGGCCGATATACGCGCCGCCCTGCCCCGGGTTGCGCCCGGCGATGACTATGCTTCCGGCTACGCCGCCAGCAAATGGGCCGGCGAGGTTCTGCTGCGCCATGCACATGAGCAGTTCGGCCTGCCGGTCAATGTGTTCCGGTGCGGGATGCTGATGGCGCATCGAAAATTCGCCGGGCAGATCAACGTACCCGACCTGTTCATCCGCCTTCTGGCCAGTCTCGTGCTGGCGGGGGTGCGCCCTCCTTCCTTCTACCACGATGCCGTCGATGCGGCGGGGTTTGAAGGTCTGCCGGTGGACCATGTCGCCCGTGCCATGGTCGATCTCGCGCTTGCCGGCGGACCAGGCTATAGCAGCTTCGACGTTGCCCCCCTCCTGGACACGGGATCGGCCTCGCTCGACCGCATCGCCGACTGGATCGAATCCGCCGGCTATCGCCTCGATCGGGCAAATAGCCATGCGGAATGGCTGGCGCAGCTTGAGACACGGCTGGAACGCCTGCCCGCTCAGGCTCGCCAGTCCAGCGCCCTGCCAATTCTCTCCGCCTTCGCCGCCCCCATGAGGCAGAGCCAGGTGCGTGCGGCAGGTGGCTTCGCCCACGCACTGCGGACCGGCGGCAGCGAAGCCCCGCCGGCTCTGACGGAGGCGTATCTGCACAAGCATCTCGCCGACATGCGGCAGCACGGCCTTATCTCATCGCCTTCCAAAGGATGTGTCCAATGACGAATGAAGTAGACGCGATCGTGGTCGGCGCCGGCTTTGCCGGGCTGTACATGCTGCACAGCCTGCGGGAGAAGGGGCTTTCGGCCAAGCTGATCGAGGCGGGCAAGGACGTAGGCGGGGCGTGGTACTGGAACCGCTATCCGGGTTTGCGCTGCGACGTGGAATCGGTCGACTACCAGTACCAGTTCTCGGACGAGATCGAGCGCGGCTGGGACTGGCCGGAGCGCTATTCCAAGGGGCCGGTGGTCCAGAAATATCTGTCCTACGTCGCCGACACGCTGGATCTGCGCCGCGACATTCTGTTCGAGACCACGGCCAAATCCGCCGCCTTCGAAGAGGACAGGCAAAGCTGGCTGGTCGAGACCGATCGCGGCGACACCTTCCGCGCCAGCTACTTCATTCTCGCGGTGGGGCCGCTGACTTCGGTGAACACGCCCCCCTTCGCGGGCATGGAGGACTTCAATGGCCGTCTGCTCCACACCGCCCGCTGGCCCGAGGATCCGGTCGACTTCGCCGGTCGGCGGGTCGGAATCATCGGTACCGGCTCGTCGGGTGTGCAGAGCATCCCGGTCATCGCCCAGGAAGCGGCCAGCCTGACGGTTTTCCAACGCACGCCGGCCTTCAGCCTGCCGGCCGAAAACCAGCTTCTCTCGGCAGAGGATATCCGGCAGAAGCACGGGCGGTTCGCCAAGGACCGCGAGGTGCGCCGCGCCTCTCCGGGCGGGCTGAGCTGGATGCTGAGCCCGCGCAGCGCGCTCGAGGTCAGTGAAGAGGAGCGCGAGGCCGAGTTCGAGCGCTGCTGGACCTTGGGCGGCTTCGCTTTCCTGCAGTCGTTCCGTGACATCTTGCTCAGCCAAGAGGCGAACGATCTTGCCGCCGAATTCGTCAAGTGCAAGATCCGGGCCAAGGTGAATGATCCGGAAACAGCCGCTGTCCTGACCTCGCAGACATACCCGATCGGTGCGAAGCGGCCGTGCCTCGACACCAATTACTATGAAACCTTCAATCTGCCGCACGTGAAGCTGGTGGACCTCAGGAAAGCGCCGCTCGAACGGTTCTGTGCCGAAGGGATCGTCGCTGGCGGCAAAGTCCATGCTTTCGACGACATCGTCCTGGCGACCGGCTTCGACGCCGTGACCGGGGCCGTGCTCAAGCTGCAGATCACCGGCAAGGACGGCCTGTCGCTTGGCGATGTGTGGTCCTCAGGTCCGCAGACCTACCTCGGCGTCGCGATCGCGGGTTTTCCCAACCTGTTCATGATCGACGGTGCGCAGAGTCCGTCTATCATCGTCAATGCTCCGCTGGCGATCGAGCAGCAGGTCGAATGGGTCGGCGATTGCATCGCGCACATGCGCCGGCATGGTTACGCGTCGATCGAGGCGACCGAACAGGCTCAGCATGAGTGGGTCGCCCATGTCGGCGAGGTGGCGAGCTACACGCTGATGATCAAGGCCGATTCCTGGGCCATAGGCGCCAATATTCCCGGCGAGCCCCGGGTCTATTCTTTCTATCTCGCGGGTCTCGATGCCTATCGCAACAAGTGCGCGGCGGTGGCGGAGGGAGGCTATGAAGGTTTCCGCCTGGAGAAAGCGATGGGCGCGGTCGAAGTTTGACAGCTTCGCAAGAGGGCCGCGACAGCCACATGGCATTCGACTATATCATAGTCGGCGCGGGGTCGGCAGGCTGTGTGGTGGCCAACCGCCTCAGCGCGCGGCCGGAAAACCGTGTACTGCTGATCGAGGCGGGAGGCGATGACCGCCCGTTCCGGAACCCGCGGCATTTCTTCGTGAACAGCCTGATCCATGTCCCCGCCGGATACCGCTATACGATGGAGGCCCCGCCGCTCAGCTGGAACTACGTTTCGGAGCTGGGCGGGATCAATGCTGGTCAAACCGCGCCCTACCCGCGCGGGCGCGTTGTCGGTGGCTGCTCCTCCATAAACGGCATGATCTATGCGCGCGGACAGGCGGCGGACTTTGACCTGTGGGCGCAGCTTGGCTGCAGCGGCTGGGGATGGAGTGATGTCCTGCCTCTGTTCCGACGCAGCGAGGACCAGTGCCGTGGCGCGGACGAGGCCCATGGCGCCGGCGGCCCGCTCACGGTTTCCGACGTCCCCCGCCATCCCGTTTCCGACGCCATTCTCGCTGCCGCCGCAGAGGCGGGACACCAGCTGGTCGATGACCATAATCGGGGCGATGCGGAAGGCTTTTCCTATGTTCAGGCCACCCAGCGGCGGGGCCGTCGCCGGTCGAGCGCGGTCGCCTATCTCCACCCCGTCATGCACCGGAAAAACCTCACGGTGGAAACCGACACCCTGGTAACCGGCATCCTCATCGCGGAGGGTCGGGCGAAGGGAGTACGTGTTCGCAAGGATGGCGAGACGCGCGAGATCGTCTGCCGGGGGGATGTCATCCTGTGCGGAGGCGTGGTCAATTCCCCGCACCTGCTCGAACTGTCTGGCGTCGGCGATCCGGCAGTTCTGCGCGCGGCGAATATCGAGGTCCGTCACGCGCTGATCGGAGTCGGCAACAATCTGCAGGACCACTGGTGCACCATGCTGCGGTTCCGCCTGCGTCGGGGCGTGCCGTCGATCAACACGGCGGCGCGAGGAGCCGGCCTCATGAGGGAGGTCGCGAAGTATCTTTTCACCCGGAAGGGCGTGCTGTCTTCGCCGCCTGCCTCCGTCATGGGGTATGTCCGGAGCAACCCGGTGCTCGACTTTCCGGATATCCAGGTCAATACGGTGGCAGCATCGGTCGATCCGGCCACGGGCGAGGTCGACCGTTTCGGAGGCGCCACCATTGCCGCCTGCCATCTGCGTCCGGCAAGCCGCGGCTCCATCCACCTTGCCAACGCCGATGCGGCCCGCCAGCCGCGCATCCTGCTCAACTTCCTCGACGATGCCGAGGATCGCCGGACGATCGCCGCGGGCCTTCGCATCTGCTGCGAGTTAGCCCGTCAGCCCGCGCTGGAATCCGTCATCGAAGCGCCCGCCGGAGACTACCCGGACGAGAATGACGAGGGGTCTCTGCTCGGATATGCCCGAACCTACGGCTACGGCATTTTTCACGGCGTGGGCACCTGCGCGATGGGCATTGGCGATGATGCTGTCGTCGATCCGCGCCTGCGCGTGCGTGGTATCGCGGGCCTGCGGGTGGCGGACGCCTCGATCATGCCGCGCATTGTCTCTGCGAACACCAACGCCGCCGCGATCATGATCGGCGAAAAGGCATCGGACCTGATCCTGGCCGACGCCTGATCAGGAGATATCAACGAGCGGACCGTTGCGTCCGAGCAGATTGGGAGTGGCCGAAATGGACCGGATGCACGGAAAAGTAGCCATCATCACTGGCGGCGCCCGGGGGATGGGGGCGGCCACCGCCCGGGCCTTTACGGCGGAAGGGGCGAACGTGATCGTCGCCGACCTGCTCGAAGCCGAAGGTCAGGAACTCGCGCGCCAGCTGGGCGGAGCTGCGGACTTCCGCAAACTCGATGTTGCGCGGGAAGACGAATGGCAAACGCTCGTGGAGGAAACGCTATCCCGGCATGGCCGGATCGACGCGCTCGTCAACAACGCCGGCCTGGTCCACTATGCCGACACCATGTCGTTCGAGCCTGACGCCTTCGACCGACTGTTCTCGGTGAACGTGAAGGGCGCCTTTCTGGGCATCAAGCATGTCGGCAGGGCGATGACCGAAGCTGGACGCGGCGCTATCGTCAATATCGCCTCGATTGCCGGGCTTCAGGGCGGGAACGGCATATCGATTTACTCTGCCACCAAATGGGCGCTGCGTGGGCTTACCAAGTCCGCGGCCATGGAGCTTGGGCCTTATGGTGTGCGCGTGAATGCCGTTCTTCCCGGCGGCGTGGACACCGTAATGGGGAACCCCGAGGGCCTGCCCGGGGATACCAAAAATCAGTACTACAAGGATGTTCCCTTGCAGCGCATCGGAGAACCCGAAGAAGTGGCCAGCGCCACGTTGTTTCTTTGTACGGATGAATCCTCCTACATCTGCGGCGCGGAATTGTCCGTCGATGGCGGCATGAATGCAGGCCAATATGTCCGACGTCTTCCGGGGGCGCCAAAGGCGTAGAGCTCATCCGATGCTGCAGGGCCGCGAACAGACCGCCGGTACCGGGTGACGAGCACCGCGGTACCGCAGTCGGCTATGATCCGCTCAGCAGATCCCGACATGGTCTGGACCTTACACGCTCGTACCGTCCTTGAACTTCTCCAGAATTCGGCCGGCAGTTTCGACCACCACAGCGAAGCCTGCATGCCGCCATCGACGAGCAGGTCCGTTCCCGTGATGTAGGGTGCCTCGCGGCCGGCGAGCCAGCAAACGGCGGCGGCAATATCCTCGGCGATAGCTCGCCAACGTCGAATTGAGCTTCGCGGAGTAGCGATCGGGACAGCCGATGCGATTCCTGCAAACTAATCCGGAGCCGATATCCCTCCACGCCGCCGCGCCCATCGAGCGACGCCTCAATACGATCGGAGAAGAGGCATCCCATCGAAAGGCTGCGCGTAGATCCCTCGTCACACAGGTCCATCGCTGCGAATATCCGAGATCAATTCCGTGAACTCGGAGAATTGGCGCCCCGCTCCCTGCACCAGCTCGAGTCGGCGATCTGGCGCGCAGTCCTGGACGCCGCGGGCTCGCTAGCAAACCAGCGGTTGCCGCCTCGCGCCCAACGAATTCTCTCGCTCCTGCGACCGTGCTGCACGGTCAAAGTCCTGCAGGGCATATGCGTCATAGTGATGCCATCAGACGAACGGCTGCCGCGCGCGGTAGATTGGCTGGTGAAAGAACACCAACCGCGATCGTCCGTTCAGGGTATGACGGGTTCCTCAATACTGCTCACGGCGTCGACGAAGACCGGACGCCTGTCCGGGGGTTGGACTAGGAGCGGTTGGCATGAAAATCGAGGCTCTCGCGGCCGTTGTAGCTGGCGGCGCGTCCGGATTGGGCGAAGCGACAGCACGCATGCTCGCCGCGCGCGGCGCGCGGGTAGCGATCCTCGACTTGGCAGACGATGCGGGACGGACGACCGCAGACGGCATCGGGGGTGTCTTCTGCCGCACCGACGTTGCCGACGAAGCGAGTGTCGCGACGGCGTTGGACACGGCGGCGGCTGCCCACGGCCCGGCCCGCATATTGATCAATTGCGCCGGCATCGCGCCGGCGGTCCGCATCGTTGCAAAGGATGGGACGGCGCACCCGCTCGCCACCTATCGCAAGACGATCGAGGTGAATCTGATTGGCACTTTCAACCTGGTCGCTCAGTTCGCCGCGCGGCTGATTGCCGCCGGGATCGAAGGCGAGGAAGCCGGCGTGATCGTGAACACCGCATCGGTCGCCGCGTTCGATGGCCAGATCGGGCAGGCGGCGTACGCGTCGTCCAAAGGCGGGGTCGCCGCACTGACGCTGCCGGCGGCGCGTGACCTCGCGCAGCACCGCATCCGGGTGGTGACGATCGCACCCGGCATCTTCCTGACGCCGATGCTGAGGGGGTTGCCGCAGGCGGCGCAGGAGTCGCTGGGCACGCAGGTTCCTCATCCTAGCCGCCTCGGCCGGCCGGAGGAATATGCGCAGATGGTCGAAGCGATCGTGCTCAACCCCATGCTGAATGGCGAGGTCGTGCGGCTAGACGGCGCCATTCGAATGGCACCGCGCTGAAATGGCCGACGGCCTCCGGATTACCATCGCCGACGGTGTTGCACGGCTGACGCTCGACCGACCGGCCGCGGGGAACGCGATCGACCTGCCGATGGCGCGTGCGTTGCTGGAAGCGGCCCGGTCATTCCGTGACGATCCAATAGTTCGCTGCGTGCTGCTGACTGGCACGGGCCGACTATTCTGCGTGGGCGGCGACATATCGGCCTTCGCCGCGCAGCGCGACCGGATCGGCGAGTATATCGAGGAAATCACTGCAGCTTTGCATGGTGCGCTCGCCTGCCTCCTGGCCATGGACAAGCCGATCGTAACTGCGATCAACGGACCGGCCGCTGGCGCCGGGATCGGGCTGGCGGCGATCGGCGACATCGCATTATCGGCTCCAGAAGCGCACTTCACTTCGGCCTATACGGCAATCGGGATGACTCCGGACGGCGGCGCCACATGGCTGCTACCAAGGCTGATCGGCCTGCGCCGCACCATGGACCTGATTCTGACCAACCGGCGCGTAGGAGCCGATGAGGCGGCAGCGATCGGGCTGGTCACGCGGGTCACCGCGCCGGGCGCGCTCGACGAGGAAGCTGCCGCCCTTGCCGTCCAGCTCGCGGCCGGTCCGACTATCGCATATGCGGTCTCACGCCGGCTGTCGCTCGCCAGCTTGGCGAATGGCTTCGAAGATCACCTCGCGGCGGAAAGCCGAGCTATCGCCGCACAGGCACGTGGCGCGGAAGGCCGCGAGGGTGTTGCCGCGTTCCTCGCCAAGCGCCCTCCGCATTTCGCAGGACCAAACGAATGACAGAAGCCTATATCGTCGAAGCCCTCCGCACGCCCGGCGGCAAACGCAAGGGGGCGTTCGCGGGTATCCATCCAGCCGACCTGGGCGCCACCATCCTGGACGCGCTCGTCACGCGCGCCGGCGTCGATCCGGCGGCGGTCGAGGACGTGATCGTCGGTTGTGTCAGTCAGGCGGGGGAGCAGGCGTTCGCCTTCGGTCGAAATCTGGTCCTCGCTTCGAAGCTGCCGGAAAGCGTGCCAGCGGTGACGATCGACCGCCAGTGCGGATCGTCGCAGCAAGCGCTGCATTTCGCCGCCCAGGCGGTGATGAGCGGCACACAGGATCTGGTGATCGCGGCCGGTGCGGAAAGCATGACGCGAGTGCCGATGGGCTCTAACTTCACGCTCCATATGCAGGCCGGGATCGGCGAGGGACCGTGGCCCGCCAGCATCCGCGACCGGTTCGGGGTGCGCGAGTTCAGCCAGTTCCACGGCGCGCAGGCGATCGCCGATAAATACGGCTTCGACCGGGCGGCGATGGACAGCTTTGCGCTGGAAAGCCACCGCCGCGCCGCCGCCGCGACACGAGCGGGCGCGTTCGTGCGTGAGATCGTGCCGGTCGCGACCGAGGCCGGGATCGTCGATCGTGACGAGGGCATCCGTGAGGACGCTTCCCTTGATGCGATGGCCGCCGTCAAGCCGATCGTCGAAGGCGGCACGATCACCGCCGCCAACGCCAGCCAGATGACCGACGGAGCATCGGGCGTGCTGGTCGCCAGCGAGGCTGCACTGAAACGGTTCGGGCTGACGCCGCTCGCCCGGATCGTCAACCTGACCGTGACGGCGGGCGACCCGGTGATCATGCTGGAGGAGCCAATCTCCGCGACGCGCAAGAGCTTGGCGCGGGCCGGCCTGACCCTGGACGAAATCGATCTGTATGAAGTCAACGAGGCGTTCGCGTCGATCCCGCTGGCCTGGGCAAAGGCGCTCGCCGCCGACCCGACACGGCTGAACGTCAATGGCGGCGCGATCGCGCTGGGTCACCCGCTTGGCGCATCGGGAACCAAGCTGATGACGACGCTGATCCACGCGCTTGCCGAACGCGGCGGTCGCTACGGCCTGCAGACGATGTGCGAGGGGGGCGGCATGGCTAACGTCACCATCGTCGAGCGACTTTAGGAAGGTATTTCGAACATGGCGATCACGACGCGCTTCACCGAACTCGCCGGCATCGAGCATCCGATCGTCCAGGGCGGCATGATGTGGGTCGGCCGCGCCGAATTAGCCGCCGCAGTGTCCAACGCCGGCGGCTTGGGCATCCTGACCGCGCTGACCCAGCCGACGCCCGACCACCTCAGGCGCGAGATCGACCGCTGCCGCGCGCTGACCGATAAGCCGTTCGGTGTCAACCTGACCATCCTGCCGTCAGTATCGCCCCCGCCCTACGCCGAATATCGCCGCGCGATCATCGATTCGGGCGTACGGATCGTCGAGACGGCCGGGCACAATCCCGGCGAGCACGTTGCCGACTTCAAGGCGCACGGTGTCATCGTGATCCACAAATGCACTGCCGTCCGGCACGCGCTGTCGGCCGAGCGGATGGGAGTCGATGCCATTTCCATCGACGGATTCGAATGCGCCGGCCATCCGGGCGAAGACGACGTTCCCGGCCTGATCCTGATTCCGGCCGCCGCCGATCAGGTCCGCATTCCGATGATCGCCTCGGGCGGGTTCGGCGACGGCCGCGGGCTGGCGGCGGCGTTGGCGCTAGGAGCGGAAGGGATCAACATGGGCACGCGTTTCTGCGCGACCGCGGAAGCACCGATCCACGACCGCGTGAAGCAGTTCCTGATCGACAATGACGAGCGCGCGACCAACCTGATCTTCCGCCAGTTCCGCAATACCGGCCGGGTGGCCAAGAATGCGGTTTCCGACGAGGTGGTCGCGCTGAGTGGGCAGCCGGGCGCGACGTTCGACGACGTCCGCCCATTGGTAGGCGGGGCGCGCGGGCGAACCGCGCTCGAAACCGGAGAAATCGACGCCGGGTTGATCTGGGCCGGCCAAGTCCAGGGCCTGATCCGCGATATCCCGACCTGCGCCGAGCTGGTCGGGCGGATTGTCGCAGAAGCGGAAATTCTGATCGGTGGCCGGCTTGCCGGAATGCTCGGAACATCGAACAGCGCCCGAGCCATTGCATGACCCGACCGTCGGGGCCACTGGCCGGGCTGCGCGTCGTCGAATTCGCCAGCATAGGTCCCGGCCCGCATTGTGCGATGCTCTTCGCCGACTTGGGTGCGGACGTGCTACGCATCGACCGCCCCGGTGGCAACGGCTGGCCAAATCCGATCGTCGATCGCGGCCGGGCGACGATGACGATCGATATCCGGGCCGAAGAAGGGCGCGACCGGTGCCTCGATGCGATCGCCGTGGCCGACGTGCTGATCGAGGGGCTGCGGCCGGGCGTCATGGAGCGGCTCGGGCTGGGCCCCAACGAGACGATGGCGCGCAATCCACGCCTTGTTTACGGGCGCGTGACCGGCTGGGGCCAGACCGGTCCGCTGGCAACCGCGGCGGGGCACGATATCAACTATATCGCGATCACCGGCGCGCTGGCGGCGATGGGACCGCCCGACCAGCCGTCGATGCCGCCGCTCAACCTGGTCGGCGATTTCGGCGGCGGATCGATGCTGCTCGCGTTTGGCATTCTCGCCGCGCTGCACGAACGCGAACACTCGGGCGCGGGTCAGGTGGTCGATGCGGCGATCGTCGACGGGGTTTCGTCGATGATGACGATGTTCGCCGGGCTGCTACCGAGCGGGGCAATCGCGATGGAGCGCGACGCGAACATGCTCGGCGGTGCCGCACCCTTTTATCGCTGCTACGTCTGCCGCGACGGAGCGCAGGTGTCCGTGGGTGCAATCGAGCCACATTTCTATCGCCAGCTGCTGGCCGGCATCGGGGCACCGGCCGCGCTGCTGGATCGTCAGCACGACACGGCGAGCTGGCCAGCCGACTGCGCGACGCTGGCCAGCATTTTCGCCGGGCGCAGTGCGGCCGAATGGTCGGCGATGCTCGAAGGAACCGACTGTTGCTTCGCCCCCGTCGTCCCTCTCGCGGAAGCCGCCGGTCATCGACATATGCGCGAACGCGGCGTCCACGTCGTCGTCGATGGGCTGGAACAGGTTCGACCGGTGCCGCGCTTCTCGCGAACACCGGGTTATGCTCGAGCAGGAGGGGATGCCGCAACCATGCTCGCCCGCTGGCGGAATTCCCCACCGCGGATCGCGAGGTGACGGCGACCGGCGCTCAGCTGAAAAAATCCGTCCCCGCATAATGCGCAGCGAGTTCACGCCAGTCGCGATCGTCCCCCTGATGCAGCCATTCGAGCGCATCCAGCATCTGGTCAAAGGTTCGCTCGGTATCGTCGTCGTGAAACAAGCGAGCGGTCTGCATTCGCGTGAGTACCGAATTCATGACGATCGCCAGGCGGTCACAATGATCGGGCACCAGCCGCGGATGCCTATCCACGGCGGCGATCATCTCCTTCGACTGGACCATCGATCGAGAACTGTCGATCAGGATGCGGGCGACACCGCAATCGCGCCGCGCGACCCGCGCCGCCGCCTGAATATTGGGAAAGAAGCCGTCTACGTCGGCGAACGTGTGAAATCCGACGTTACGGACAAGAATATGCTGGCATTCTGACCGATAGCCTATCTGGAACATCGTTCGTGTCCTCTCAGGCGATGCGCGCGAGCCAAAGCTCGCGAGGCGAGTTCAGCCTCGCACGTAGCCGCGCCGGAAATGCGCGCCAGTTAGGAATGTCGTTCCACGGATCGCCAGCCCGTCGGCGGCGTTGACGACCTCGCCCGTGGTCGTCGCGGCATTGCCGCGCGACGCGAGCGCCACGAACAATCCGGCATAGTCTGCGGGATCGTCGAGCGGCAGCGGGAAACAATCGCGCACCATCTGCGCCACTTCGTCGGTCTGCGGCGAGAATGTGTAACCGTCCGCGCCAAGCGCCTTGCTACCACGCAGATCGCTCTTCATCGGCCCTGGCCCTACCGCGTTGACCCGGATATTGGGCGCAAGCTGATAGGCGAGTTCGCGCACGAGACCGACGATCGCGTGCTTTGACGCGGTGTAGAAGACCCCGCCCCCGCCCGGAATGAACGACGCCGACGACGCAGTGAAGACCATCGAGCCGCGGGTCTTCTCCAATTCGGGGATCGCGGCATAGGCGGCCAGGATATAACCCTTCAGATTGACGTGCATCACCTCGTCGAACGCGGCGTCGAGCCTGTCTTCCGGAAGATCCCTCAGCATCGCCGGAAGGTCCATGATGCCTGCGTTGCCGACCAGCACGTCGAGCTTGCCGAAGGTATCGACGGCAGCGGCCACCGCCCGCTTATTGTCAGCCAGCGAGCGGACATCGCCGGTTACCACGGCGATATCGGCACCGAAATCCTGGATCAGCGACGCCGACTTTTCGGCCGAATGTTCCAGCACGGCGACCTGCGCGCCTTCGTCGATGAACCGGCGGACCAGGGCACGGCCCAGTCCCGACCCGCCGCCCGTTATCAGCGCGACGTCCCCTTCCAGCCAGCCCATCGTCTCTCTCCTAATGTCGCGTCGTGCTGGCCGGGGCATCTACCGGGATCATCGTCCGATTGGACGTGGCTCGGCAGCATCGCGGCGATAAGAGGCTGGCAACGACACAAATCGCGCGACCGCGACGCAGGAGAAGGACATGGGCACCACGCCACGGCTGTCGCCGGATTACGACCCGATCCTGGCGCAGCTGGCCGCTGCACCGCCCATTCCCACGCTGTCGGTCGAATCGGCGCGAGCGATGTGGGACATGATGGACTTCGGGGACGCCGAGCCCTTGGCAGAGGTGAGCGACCTGAGCGTATCGGGGTCTGACGGCGCGATACCGGCGCGGCTTTATCGCCCCGACGGGACGCCGATGGCGTTGGTCGTCTATTTCCACGGCGGCGGCTGGGTACTCGGCGGCCTGAAAAGCCATGACAAGGCGCTACGCGGGCTGGCCCGGCGTTCAGGTTGCGCGATCTTGTCGATCGATTATCGTCTTGCGCCCGAACACCCTTTTCCCGCAGGTCTGGACGATGCGATGGAGGCGACCCGTTGGGCGGCCGCCAATATCGGGGCACTCGACTGCGGCGGCGCCCGGCTGGTGGTGGCCGGGGACAGTGCGGGCGGAAATCTGGCGGCGGCGGTCGCCATCGCTGCGCGCGATGGCGGCGGCCCAGCTATCGCGGGACAATTGCTAATCTATCCGGTCGCGGATGCTGCATGCGATAGCGCCTCCTATGCGGAGCGGGGCAACGGTGGGCTGCTGTCGGCCGCAGACATGGCTTGGTTCTGGTCCCATTACGCACCGGATACCGCCTCCCGCGCCGATCCGCGCGCCTCGATCAACTGCACGGCAAGCCTGGCGGGGCTGCCCCCGGCGGTCGTGGTGACGGCGGAGTTCGATCCATTGCGCGACGAGGGCCGGCGCTTCGCCGATCGATTGAAGCTGGAGGGCACCCCCGTGAATTTCCTGCACTTCGCCGATCAGCCGCACGGTTTCATCACCTTCTACCAAGTCGCGCCGAGCGCACTGGCGGCAATGGACCGGATCGCTGCGGCGTTGCGCGACCTGGTGTCGGTAGCATGACGGGCCGCCGCCACGCGGTGGTCACAGGCGCCGCCAGGCCTGATGGGATCGGCTGGGCAACCGCCACGGCATTAGTGTCGGCGGGGTACGACGTCATCGTGACCGGCGCCACCGACGCTGAAGCCAGCGCCGCGCCGTCACACGACCGCATCGCCGCAGTCGCGCTCGACGTGCGCGACGATGCCGCCGTGCAGGCGTTGTTCGGAGGTCTTGACCGGCTCGATGCGCTGGTAAATTGCGCCGGGACGGCAGACCCGGCCGGCGAATTCACATCCGCCGGGTTTGCCCATACGATCGATGTCAATTTAGTGGGCGCGCATCGCTGCTGTCTGGCCGCGCGCGGCTTGCTCGCGGCGCGGCAGGGCGCCATCGTGAACGTTGGTTCGATGTATTCGATATTCGGTAGTGGGATGACCCCAGGCTATGCCGCCAGCAAGGGCGGGCTGGTCCAGCTTACCAAGTCGCTAGCCGTAGCGTGGGCGCCCGACATTCGAGTCAACGCCGTGGCGCCCGGCTGGATCATGACCGGCATGGCGCGGCCGGTGTTCGAGAACGACGCGTGGTCTTCCGCGTTGCTGTCACGCACACCGATGGCACGTTTCGGAACGCCCGATGAACTCGCCGGGCCGATCGCTTTCCTCTGCTCGGATGCGGCCCGTTTCGTGACAGGTACGCTGCTGCCGGTAGACGGGGGGTATTCGTCCCACGGCTGAGCGTGAACAATCTGCTATCCGCTTGACAACCCCTGCCCGTTTGTGACCTACCAACCTTGTGAGAGACGATGATCGCAGGCTGTCTGTCCCGTCGGGATGACACGGAAGATCGATCGCTCCGCACACGGAGAGGACGATATGAGCGACCGGACATCGATTCCGGCGAAGGTCAGTGAGTTACTGTCACTGATTTACCGCTGCGTGCAAGAAGATGAAACCTGGGCGCAGGCGCTCGAACTGTTGCGCCAGTGTATGAACGCGAATGTCGGCTGCCTGCGCATCGCGACGAAGGAAGCGACTCCGCGTCAGATACTGTTTGCGCAGGGGCCGCTCGTAGACGAGGGGGCCCTCGAGGAATGGGCGAAGCTGCCAGGCTGTGAATTGGCACCTTCCATGCTGCGCTGCGGCGACGTTACCGTGATCGACTGGCGCAACGACGTCACAAGTACGCAGGTTCAAGAGGTGCTGGCGCGTTATGACGTAGCCTACACGATTACGATGAGCGTGCTCGACGATGAGGGGTCGCAAATCACCCTGAACTGCAGCCGCGGCGCAACTCAGCCGAAATTCGATGAGTTGGACGTCGAGAGTTTCGTCGACTTTGCCAGCCATTTCCAACGTACGATCCGCATGCGGCGTGACTTCACCAAAGCGCAGGTGGTTAGCCAATTCCAGACTCAAGCGCTCGACAGCCTTGGGATCGCCGCGATCCTGGTCAACCAGTCCAACAGCGTCACACCGCTGAACGAAACCGCGAAATTCGCGCTCGAGCGCGAGATCGGGCTCAAGCAGACCTCGCGCGGATTGGTCGCGGCAGTCAGCCAGGAAGACGCGATCCTGCGCAAGGTATTGAAGGGCGCATTGACCACCGACGCGCCCGGTACGTCGCACGCGATGTCGATCTTCCGCGACGACAGCTTCAATCGAGTCCACCTGATCGTTCGGTCGCAAACCTGTCCGTCGGCGGTATCGGCGGACGAGGAAGCGTGTGCCCTCATCTTCATGCGGGTAAACGACGTAGTCGATCAGATCGACATCAAGCTTCTGCAAGAACAATTTTCGTTCACGATGACCGAGGCGAGCGTCGCGGTGGGGCTGGCCCGGGGATTGCTGCTCAAGGAAGTCGAGGAGCGCCTCAACATTCGCCACAACACGGCGCGTGCGCACTTGCGGTCGATGTTCTCCAAGGCGGACGTCGAGCGCCAATCACAACTGGTGTCCCTGCTGACGAGTAGCCTGGTGCCGCTCGGCCGCGATCCGGCGAGTCTACTCCAATAAGGGGGGGCGCGTCGTCTCAATCGCCGAACGGCAGATCGATAACGACCGAATTTGGCCCGTCAGCGGCAGCCGCCCAAGCTGCCTCGATCGCGCCCCGCGCGCCGGCGGGATCTACCCTATCGCCCACCGATACGCCGAAGCCGCGCAGGATGTCGGTGACGTCGCTGCCGCCGGCACGCAGGTCCATCCCGGCATAAGCCGGCGCCATGTTACCGTTTCCCTCACGTGCGGCGAACTCACGCGCAAAATAACGGGTCGAACCGTAGCCGCCGTTGTCGAGCACGACATACGTGATCGGCAGTCGCCGCGCGACCGCGGTCCACAGCCCCTGCGCACCAAAGCGCAATGCGCCATCGCCCAGCACGCACGTCACCGGCTCGCCCGATGCCAGCGCTACACCGACTGCCGCACCGGTGCCCCAGCCTAGCGAGCCGCCGGTCGCGCCGACGTAGCGGCTGCCGTCGCCGGTCTTTAGCGACTGGATCAGCGCGATCGATCCCATAACCGCCTCGTCCACCACCCAGCCGCGCTCCAGCGCATCGTGCACCCCGGCGAGCGCCTGGCCATAAGCGGCAAGCGTCTTGAGGAAGGGCAGGTCAGGCAGCGGTGTCGCGCGGCAGCCGGCAATGAAATCGATACGCGCCGCCAGTTGGTCGGGGGTCGGTGGCGCCAGCGCTGCGGCCAGCGCCGCGACGAACGCGGCCGGATCGCAAGCGCAGGCCCAGTCGGCGGTGCGTGTTTCCTCCAGCTTGGCGAGATCGGCATTGACGTGCGCCACGAAGCCGGCGCCCGCAAACCATTCGTCGACGCGCGGATGCCCTTCCGCCACCAGCCGTCCGCCAACCATCACCACCACGTCGGCGCGGGCATCGGCAACGGATCCCGAAATGCCGGTAAGGCTACCGATCGAACGCGGATGTCCGGGCGGGATCGGCAACCGATCCAAGAAACCCGGCTCGGTTGCCAGCGCGATCCCGTGCACCTCGGCAAGCCGGGCCAAAGTCTCGACTCCGCCATAGCGCCGCAGCTGCCCACCCGCGATGATCAATGGGCGTTCGGCCGCCGCCAGTCGCGCCGCCACCACGCCAACATCCGGAGCTCCAGCCGGCACGCGCACGCTGGCACGCGCCGGCCGTACCGGCGCTGCGTTTTCCAGCACGTCGCCGGGCAGCGACACGAACGCCGGGCCGCCCGGATAGCCGGTCGCTGCTCGCCAGGCGGAATCGAGCAGGCGGCGTACGGGCGTCCCAAGCCCTATCTCCTGCGAGAAGCGGGTAAAGGGCTCGGCGGCGCGCAGGATGTCGGCCTCGCCGATCGTGCCCTCGCGGGTACGCCACGTCGAAGCCTGCTGAGACGCCAGCACCAGCACCGGGCTTTCGTCGCGCCAGGCGTTGTAGAGGTTGGCCAACCCGTTGGCGGTGCCCGGCAGCATATAGAGATAGGCAAAGCCCGCTCCCTTCACTCGCGAATAACCGTCGGCGGCGGCGACCGTCACCGCCTCGTGCACCGTCGGCACGATGTCGATATCGCTCTGCTCCAGCGCGTGGATCAGCGAAACAAGCGAGCTGCCCGGTAGGCCGAAGATGTGCGCGCATCCCCGATCTCCGAGGAAACGCACCACCTCGTCAGCGCCGTTCGCGACCAGCCGCTCGGGCGCGACCTTCGGCATCGCCTCAGACGTGCTCTCGCGCCTTGAGCATGTCGAGCGCGACGTCGACGATCATGTCCTCCTGTCCGCCGACCATCTTGCGCCGTCCGAGTTCGACCAGGATCGCGCGCGTGTCGATACCATAAGTCTCGCTCGCCTTTTCGGCATGACGCAGAAAGCTCGAATAGACCCCGGCATATCCGAGCGCGAGGGTCTCCCGGTCGACCCGGACCGGCCGGTCCTGCAACGGGCGGACCAGATCCTCCGCCGCGTCCATCAGCGCCATCACATCGCAGCCGTGGTTCCACTGCTTGCGCTCGGCGGCGGCGACGAACACCTCCAGCGGGGCGTTCCCGGCGCCCGCGCCCATGCCGGTCAGGCTGGCGTCTATCCGGACCGCGCCACACTGCGCCGCCACGATCGAATTGGCGACGCCGAGCGACAGATTGTGGTGGGCATGCATCCCGCGCTGCGTCTCGGGCTTCAGCACCCGGTCATAAGCCTCAAATCGGGCGCGCACCCCATCCATGTCGAGCGCGCCACCACTGTCGGTGACATAGACACATTGCGCGCCGTAGCTTTCCATCAGCAGTGCCTGCTGTGCCAACGCATCGGGTTCGATCATGTGGCTCATCATCAGGAAACCGGACACGTCCATGCCCAGATCACGCGCGATTCCGATATGCTGTTTCGACACATCGGCTTCGGTGCAATGCGTCGCGACGCGCACCGAACGCACGCCGAGATCATAAGCGCGGCGCAATTCGTCGACCGTACCGACCCCGGGCAGGATCAGGGTGGTCAGCACCGAATTGGTCAGCACATCGGCCACCGCCTCCAGCCATTCCCAGTCAGTGTGCGCGCCGAAGCCGTAATTGAAGCTCATGCCCGACAGACCATCGCCGTGCGCGACCTCGATGGCATCGACGCCCGCGCGATCCAGCGCCTGCGCGATAGCCCGAACGTGGTCGATCCCGTACATGTGACGGATCGCATGCATACCGTCGCGCAATGTCACGTCTTGGATGTAGAGTTCGTCGCCCCTGGCAACGTCGAAGCCGCTCATCGTCTTCCTCCCCTTCAGGCAGCCAGCGCGGCGATGCGGCGTTCCGCGAGCAGCTCGCCGGTCGCCTTGGCCGCGGCAGTCATGATATCGAGATTGCCCGAATAGCTGGGCAGGTAGTCGCCCGCTCCCTCCACTTCGAGCAGGATCATCGTCTTGAGACCTGTGAACTCGCCCAAGCCGGGAATCTTCAATCGGTTATTGTCGCCGAAACGCTCGAACTGCACCTCCTGTTTCAGGCGATAGCCAGGAACGTATCGCTGCACTTCCGCGACCATCTCGTTCACCGATGCACGGATAGCCTCCTCGTCGGCGCCTTCCGACAAGGTGAACACCGTGTCGCGCATGATCATCGGCGGCTCGGCAGGGTTCAGGATGATTATCGCCTTGCCTCTTTCCGCGCCGCCGACTGCTTCGATGGCGCGCGCGGTGGTGCGGGTGAATTCGTCGATATTGGCGCGTGTCCCAGGTCCCGCCGACCGCGACGAAACCGACGCGACGATCTCCGCATAGGGCACTCGGGCGACCCGACTGACCGCCGCGACCATGGGGATCGTCGCCTGCCCGCCGCACGTCACCATGTTGACATTGGGTGCATCGAGGTTGGCGTGCATATTGACCGGCGGCACGGTGAACGGCCCGATCGCCGCCGGGGTCAGGTCCACCACCTGGATGCCATCGGCGCGCAACGCGGCGTCGTGGGCCTTGTGCGCGTAAGCGCTGGTTGCGTCGAACGCGATGCCGATCTCGGGATAGCAGGGCAGCGCCCGCAGACCCTCGATGCCCTCGTGCGTGGTGGCGATGCCGTGTTCGCGCGCCATCGCCAGCCCTTCCGACGCCGGATCGATGCCGACCACCGCGGCCAACTCCATATTCTGCGGATATTTTATCATCTTCATCATCAAATCGGTGCCAATATTGCCCGAACCGATGATCGCCGCTTTTACGCGTGCCATAATGTCTTCCTCACACAAAATTGGCGACACAAGTGCCGATCGGCATGCCCTTGTCGCTGAGCGTCATTGCAAATCGATCTCCTTTCGCGGCCGGCGCCAGCGGCACCAAGCTGCCCGACAAGATCACGTCGCCGGCATCCAGCGTCACGCCATAGGCACCCAGCGTATTCGCGAGCCACGCTACAGCCTGCGCCGGATCGCCCTGCACGGCATGACCATAGCCTTCCGAAAGCGGCGCGCCGTTCTTGGTTACCGCCACGTGCAGCCCAGGCAGATCCAGCCCATTGGGGTCGAGCCGCTCGTTGCCCAACACAAACACCCCGCATGAAGCGTTATCGGCAATGGTATCGACGATCGCGATCTTCCAATCGGTGATGCGACTGTCGACGATCTCGAAGCATGGCACGATGAAATCGGTCGCGGCGACGACATCGGCCGCGCTCACTCCTGGTCCGTTCAAAGACGCCTTCAGCACGAAGGCGATCTCGGCCTCGGCGCGCGGCGCGATCAGAGCCTTGGCGTCGAGGTCGATATCGCCGGCGACCTGCATCCAATCGGTCAGGAAGCCGAAGTCGGGCTGGTGGACACCAAGCATGTCTTGCACCGCCTTGCTGGTGACGCCGATCTTCTTGCCGACCACGCGCTCGCCCTCGCGCCGTCGCCGCTCGAGAAAATCAAGGCTGATCGCATAGGCGTCGTCGATCGTCAGCGCGGGATCCTGCGCGATCAGCGGCGGCACCGTTCGTCGGTCGCGCAGCGCGCCGAACAGCATCGCGCCATAACGTTTAGCGGCGTCGGTCACAGATAGCCTCCATCTTGGTAGATCAGCGGCGCAACCTCGTCGCTGACATCTGCCTGGAGCACGCGCGCGATGACGATACTATGCGTGCTGTAGGCGATCATCACGTCGATCACGCAGCGCAGGTTCGCCTGTGCTTCCTCGAGCCGCGGCAGCCCATTTATATCTTGCCCCCAATCGCCGACCGCAAAGCGCTGATCGCGTGGCAGGCCGCCACCGAACGCAGCCGACACGGCATATTGATGTCGGGACAGCAGATTCACCGACAACGGCGCGGTCGGCACGAGTAGGGCGTGCAAGCTGGTAGCGCGGTTGACGCACACCAGAACCGCGGGCGGATCAGCCGTCAGCGATGTGATCGAGGTCGCGGCCATCCCGATTGGCCCATCGTCGCCACGTGCCACGACGATCGCTACCGATGCCGCCAGCCGCCGCATCGCCGCGCGGAACCGGTCGGGCAAGCCCGGAGCGACGTCGGGATAGCCCTCAACCATGACCCGCCACACGCGCGAACGGGTCGATCAGCACCTTGCATTCGGTCGGATCGCTCCGCAGCGCCTCGAACGCGGCCGGCAGGCCATCAAGCGACACCGTGTTGGTGACCATGTTACGCGGCTCGACCGCGCCAGCATCAAGCACGTCGAGCGCGTGACGGAATTCGGAAGCGGTGTAGAGTTGCGGGAACAGCACACGAGCCTCGCGCCGCCCGGCGCTGGCCGGCACGATCGCGTCCGGCGCGAAGCAATAACCCAACGACACGATCGTACCGCCGGGCCGCAGCTCCCCCAGCGCCTGCATCAACAGCCCCGGCCGGCCTACGCACTCGACGACCAGGTCGTACATCGTATCGGGATCGGCCGGCTCACCGGAATCCCGCTCCGCGACGTCGCGAGGCCCCGCCACCGACGTCGCCCCCGACGCCGCGGCAATGGCCGCGCGCGCCGGCACTCGCTCGATCACATCGACCCTGCCCGCGCCCAGCCGCCATGCCCAGAACAACGCGGCCAGCCCGATCGGCCCAGCCCCCTGCACCAGCACTCGTGCACCGGGCCGCAGTCCCGCCATCGCAACGCCGTGCAATGCAACTGCCAGTGGTTCGACCAGCGCTCCATCGCGATCGGACAATGTGGCCGGCAGTTTCACCGCAGTCGTCGCGCTGACCAACGCCAGCTCGGCATAACCGCCGAAAAGATAGCTGACCGCCGTGCACCACGCCGGCTCGCCCGACAGGCACCGACGGCACGACCCGCAGCCCGCAATCGGCATCGCCGCTATCCGGTCGCCGACCGCAAAACCCACGACGTTCGGGCCAATCCCGACCACCTCGCCGGTGAACTCGTGTCCCAATACGGTCCCGGCCGGCACGGTGTAGCCATGCCCGTCAGTCATGTGCAGGTCGCTGCCGCAGATGCCGCACCGCGCCACGCGGACCAGTAACTGGCCCGCGCCCGGCGCCGGATCGGGCAGCGTCTCGACCGACAGCAGGCGGCCGGGTTCGTGAAAGATGGCGGCGCGGATGATGGGCTTCGTGCTCTTGTCGAAAGGTCCGATATCGCCGGAACATTGCGATCGAACCGCGTCCGGCCCTACGTCTCATCGGACTAACGTCGGCGTTCAGGCCGGCAGCAAGTCGCGCAATGGCGTCCCGGCGTCGGCGATCGCGCGATGGTCGATCGCGTGCGAGATTTTGAGCAGCTTGCGGCCGAACACATGATCGGACACGGCATTGACCGATTCAATGCCGATGACGCGCGTCTCACGCATATAGAAAACCGAGAACGAGCCCGTATCGGGCGATCCGCGCACCACCTCGTGCGTGGCGCCCTCGCTGAAACCAACCATCTGCAGTTTCATGTCGAACTGGTCGGACCAGAACCACGGCACCGCGTCGTTGACGAAGGTGGCGCCGGCGATGGCGGCGCCGGCCGCTTTGGCCTGATCGGTGGCATTCTGGACCGATTCGAGCCGCAGATCGCGGCCGGCAAACAGATTGGGTCCGAATGCGCAATCGCCCGCCGCGAAGATGCGCGGATCGGCGGTCCGACCGTGTTCGTCCACCAGCACGCCATTCTGTCCGGCCAGGCCCAGCGGCGCGACCAATTCGGTGTTGGGCACGGCGCCCACCGCCATCACGACCATGTCGGCGGGATGTCGCCCGCCACGGGTGTCGCGCACGCCGGTGACCCGGCCGACATCGCCCTCGATCGCCTCGACGCCGGTGCCACATAGCAACGTGACTCCTTCACGCACGAGCCGCGCTTCGACATGGTCGGAGATTGATTTGCCGACCACACGCGCCATCACCCGCGGCGCGCCCTCGATCACTGTTACCGCCAGCCCAGCCTTGGCGAAAGACGCCGCCAGTTCCAGCCCGATGAAGCCGCCACCGACAACCACGACCGATCGTACCGTGTCCATTCGCGCGCGGATCGCCTGCGCGTCGGCGAGCGAGCGCAGCGACACCACGCCGTCGAGGTCGCATCCGCGGATCGGGATGACTCGCGCCCGTGTGCCGGTGGTTAGCGCCAACGTGTCGAACGCGAACCGGCCAGCCTCGGTGGTGACCGACCCCGCCTTGTCGATCGCGGTGGCGCGCGCGCCGAAGATGACGCGAATGTCCTTGTCGGCGTAGAATTTTTCGCCTTTGAGCAATAGGCTGTCGAGATCGCTCTCGCCGGTCAGAAACCCCTTCGACAGCGGCGGCCGGTGATAGGGAAGATACTGTTCGTCGGTCAGGATCGTGATTGGTTCGCCATAGCCGTACTGGCGCGCGGTCGCTGCAATGCCGAGTCCGGCATAGGAACCGCCGACCACCAACAAACCGGCCATGGTCAAAACTGGCGTTCGGGAATGTCGACGGTCAGGCCGTCGAGGTCGGCGGTCATGTTGATCTGGCAGGAAAGACGACTGTTATCCTGACGGGGCATGGCAGTGCTTTCCAGCAGGTCGTTTTCCATCTCGTCCATCTGTGGCAGACGATCAAGCCAGTCGCGCGCGACATAGACATGGCAGGTCGCGCACGAGAGCGTGCCGCCGCAATCGGCGTCGATCCCCGGCACGCCATTGATGGTCGCTCCGAGCATCACCGAGCGGCCCGCCGCCACATCGACCTCGTGCGTATCGCCGTCATGGGTGCGATAGATAACCTTGGGCATTGCCGCACATCCTCTTGCTCCTGCTCAACCGCCTAGCCTTTTCCGCCCAACTCGCATGGTCCAATAGGACGATGCTGCCCGATCGCACGTGCTGCGAGGCGTCCTCGCCACCTTGAAGGACGCATCATGGCAACTCTCTCGCTCGCTCGGCCCGACCTGCTGGAACAACGCTGTCTGATCGGCGGCGAATGGGTCACGGCCGCCCAAACCTTCGCGGTCACCAACCCGGCGACCGGCGATGAGATCGCCCGGGTTCCCCGGCTGGGCCGGCCGGCGGTCGAAGCATCGGTGGCGAAAGCGCGGGAGGCGCTGCCGGCTTGGGCGGCGCGTACGGCAAAGGACCGGGCCCAGGTGCTACGCCGTTGGTTCGAACTGATCGTCGAACATCGAGAGGACATCGCGCGGATCATGACCGCCGAGCAGGGCAAGCCGATCGCCGAGGCGCGCGGCGAAGTAACTTATGCTGCCAGCTTCATCGAATGGTTCGCGGAGGAAGGGAAACGGATCTACGGCGACCTGATCCCTGCGCATCAGCCGAACCTGCGCATCATGGTGATGAAGCAGCCGATCGGCGTCGCAGCGGCGATTACCCCGTGGAATTTCCCTGCCGCGATGATCACACGCAAGGCCGGGCCGGCGCTGGCGGCAGGGTGTCCGATGATCGTCAAGCCGGCGAGCGCGACACCGCTAACCGCGCTGGCGTTGTGCAAGCTTGCGATGGAGGCGGGCATACCGCCGGGTATCCTGTCGTGCATCACCGGATCGGCGGTCGAGATCAGCGATGCGTTCTGCGCCAGCCCAGACATTCGCAAGATCAGCTTCACCGGATCGACAGAGATCGGCCGCGAGCTGATGCGCAATGCCGCGCAGAACATCACCAAACTCAGCCTCGAACTCGGCGGCAACGCGCCGTTCATCGTGTTCGACGACGCCGACCTCGACGCCGCGGTCGAAGGTGCCCTCCAGTCCAAGTTCCGTAATGCCGGCCAGACCTGCGTCTGCGCCAACCGGCTCTACGTCCAGGCCGGGATCCACGACGCGTTCGTCGAGAAGCTGACCGCCGCCGTTCGCGCGCTGAAGATCGGCGACGGCATGGCGGAGGGGACGCAACTCGGCCCGCTCATCAACCAAGGCGCGGTCGAAAAGATCGAGCAGCATATCGCGGACGCGCTGGCGAACGGCGGCGTCTTGGTTGCCGGCGGCAAGCGATCGGACCTTGGCGGCACTTGGTTCGAACCAACGGTCATCACCGGCGCGACCCGCGCTATGCTGGTGGCGGAGGAAGAGACGTTCGCGCCGCTCGCCCCCGTTTTCCGCTTCGACACGCTGGAGGAGGTGATCGGCCTCGCCAACGACACAATCTTCGGCCTAGCGGCCTATTTCTATGCCCGCGACCTAAGCAAGGTGTGGCGCGTCGCCGAGGCGCTGGAATACGGCATTGTCGGGGTCAACACCGGCATCATCTCGACCGAGGTCGCCCCGTTCGGCGGGGTCAAGCAGAGCGGACTCGGACGTGAAGGTTCGAAATACGGTATCGAGGACTATCTCGAGATCAAATACGTCTGCCTCGGCGGCATCTGACCGCGACTTTATACCGCCTTCTGCAGCTCCAGCCCGGCCAGTTGCCCGTCGGCGCGCCAGCCTTCCAGGATCTGTACGAACGGGATGACGCCCGATCCGAACCCACCGTTGCGGCTGATCGCCGGCGACGGCTGACCCTCGTTGTTGAAATAGCTGGGCGTGCATTCGGCCCAGATGGCGGTCAGTCGCGCCGATTCCGCCTCGTGCCGTGCGACCCACTCCGCCTCTGCCGCCTCGGTCACCTCGACGCGGGTGGCCCCGCGCCGCTTGAGCTCGCCGAGCACATAGGCGATGTGGCGCGCCTGCTCCTCCATCATATGCGGGAAGTTCGCACCCCAGGCGCTCTGTGTCGTGCCGACGATGAACAGGTTGGGGAAGCCGTGGACGTGCATGCCGTGCAGCGTCGTTGCACCCTCGCGCCACTTGTCGGCTAGGCTCTGGCCATCGCGGCCGTAGACAGGCACCGCCAGTCCGGAATAGGCCGCGAGATCGAAGCCCGTCGCGAACACGATGCAATCGACCGGATATTCATTCCCGTCGACCACGAGGCCGCGCTCAGTGATCCGCTCGACCCCGCGGCCTTCGGTATCGACCAGCGTCACGTTGGGGCGGTTGAAGGTCGGCAGGTAGTCGTCATGGAAGCACGGCCGCTTGCACAAACGATTATACCACGGCTTGAGCGCCTCGGCAGTCTCGACGTCGGCGACGGTCTCGGCGACGCGAGCGCGAACGCCCTCCATGATGGAGAAATCGTTCATCTGCATGATCTGGTAGAATTGCTCGATCGGCTTACCGGCGCCCTCGCTCAGTGCACGGAACATGGGCTTCGTCCAGCTGTCGTCGATCATGTCACGCTCGACCGGGATGCCACTGGTCAGGGCAATGAAATTGTCCATCCGCGCCTTCTGCCAGCCCGGTTCCAGCGCATTGAACCACGCGGCATCGGTCGGACGGTCGCCGCGCAGATCGACCGACGACGGCGTGCGCTGGAACACGTAGAGCTGCTTTGCCGACCGCCCTAGGTGCGGGATGCACTGCACTGCGGTCGCACCGGTGCCGATGATGGCCACGGTCTTGTCCTTGAGCTTGTCGAGCCCGCCCTCCTGGTTGCCGCCGGTATAGTCATAGTCCCAGCGGCTAGTGTGGAACGAATGGCCCTTGAAATCGAGCACGCCGGGGATGCCGGGCAGCTTGGGGTTCTGGTAATGGCCGGCGCAGACGATGACGTAGCGCGCCTTGATGTCGTCGCCGCGGTCTGTCTCGACGATCCACTTGCCCGAGCTCTCGTCCCAACGGAACGCGTCGATCAGGGTCTGGAACAGCGCCTTGTCGTACAGGCCGTATTTCTCGCCGATCTTTCGCGAATAGGCGTAGATTTCCTCTCCGCCGGCATATTTCTCGCTCGGCATGTAGCCGGTCTCTTCGAGCAGCGGCAGATAGACGTAGGATTCAACGTCACACGCAGCACCCGGATATCGGTTCCAATACCACGTGCCGCCAAAATCACCGCCCTTCTCGATCACCAGGAAATCGTCGATCCCGGCTTCGGATAGGCGCCCGGCGGTAAGCAATCCCCCAAAGCCGCCGCCAAGGATGACGACCTCGACATCACGCGTGACGGGTGCGCGCTCCTCGCGGGGCGTATAGGGATCGTCGAGGAAGTGGGTACTATGCTCTTCGAGATGGACATATTGGTCGTTGCCATCGGCGCGCAGGCGTTTATCGCGCTCGAGGTCGTATTTCGCGCGCAGCGCGGCGGGATCGAAGGCAGGCATGTTCGCGGTCATCGTTGGGCCATTTTCGGTTGCTCTCCATGATCCGCCCTATCCAGGCGTAAGCGTGCCAGGCATCGTCTGTCCGGACAGCAGCGCCGCGCTCAGAGTCTGTTTGAAGACTCGCGAAAGAGCGTGTTTTGAGGCCGCACCACCCTCCGCAGCCTTTCCATCGATGCTGCGCATCGCCGGAACTTAGGCTGCTTCGCCCGCTCCGCCACCCGACCTCCCATAGAATAGCCTGATTGGGAGGTCGGTGGGGAGCCGGCTGGTGCCGCGAAACGCGCCCTCAGCGCGTTTTCAAACAGACTCTCAGTCGATCCGGATCACAACCTTGCCGAAATAGGATTTGCCGTCGAAATACTCGAACGCGGCGGCAACCTCGTCGAAGCCGAACACGCGATCAACCACCGGTTTCACGCGGTGCCAGGCGATGGCGCGGTTCATGTCCTCGAAGTCACCGCGGCTGCCGACCCCGGTGCGATAGGTCGAGGCGATCCAACTCATAAAATCAAACCCCTCGCCCCCGCTGGCGCCGGCGACCATCCCGACGATGGCGATGCGGGTGTTGGCGTGCGCCGCGCGGAAGCTGGTCGGCAGCGTCCCCGCCCCGCCCACTTCGACGATAAGGTCGGCGCCCAGGCCGCCGGTCAATTCCTTGACGCGCGCGTCCCACGCGGGAGTGTCGCGATAGTTGATCGTCTCGTCGGCGCCCAGGTCGCGCAGCCGCGCCAGCTTGGCATCGCTGCTGCTGGTCGCGATCACGCGGGCGCCGAACAATTTAGCGAATTGGAGCGCGAAGATCGAGACGCCGCCGGTCCCTTGCGTCACCACCGTCTCGCCGGGCAGCGGCGGGGTTTCCTGCACCAGCGCGCTCCACGCGGTTACCCCCGCGCACGGCAGCGTCGCCGCCTCCTCGTAGCTTAGGTGATCGGGGATGCGCACCGCGCAGATGTCATCGACCACGATATACTGTGCGAGCGTCCCGTCGAACTCGCCACCCAATCCCATCGGCGACACGTCGATCGGCCGCTTGCCGCCAATCCAGTGCGGGTTGAAGATCGGCATGACCCGATCGCCGACCGCGAACCGGGTCGCGTCCTCGCCCACCGCCACGACCTCGCCCGCGCCGTCGGACAGGGGGATGATGCCGGCGCGCACATAAGGCCCGAAAAAGCCCTGCACGATCATGCTGTCGCGGAAGTTGAGCGAGGCGGCATAGAGCTTGACGAGGATCTGGCCGCGCCCGGGCGTTGGCGTCTCCTCCTCGACCAGCTTCAGTCCCGCAGCGCCGGTGAACGTGTCGATCCGATAAGCCTTCACATGCCGCTCCCATTTTGTCGCCGGCCACCCGTCGCACGTAGCGCCCCCCGCGCCCTCGTTCGATAGGACGATGCCGCCGCCGCGCGCTACGCGCCAGATGCGGCGATAATCGAAAATCGGACTGGAGAGCGACATGGACCCCAGATTGCAACTGCTGATCGACCGCGCGGAGATCCGCGAAGTGCTGGAGGCCTATGTCCATGCAGTCGATCGCTGCGACCGGGCGGCGATCCGGGATGTCTATCATGATGACAGCTGGGACGATCACGGGCCGATGAAGATGACCGGGTCCGACTTCGCCGACGCCTGCACCGACGCGATCCTGGAACGCTGGACCGGCGCGACGCACCTCTTGGGCCAGAGCCGTATCAGGGTTGACGGTGATCATGCCGGGGCGGAGACGGTATTCTACGCTTCACTCCCACGCGACGCGGTCGGCGCAAAGATGCTCGATGAGATGGTCGGCCGCTACATCGACAAGCTTGAAAGGCGCGACGGCGTGTGGCGGATCAAGGACCGGCGGACAATCGCGCAATGGTCGACCAGCCGCCCGATGGGCGAGGACTTCATGCGCGGCGACCTGTTCCTCGCGGGGCAGCGCGATCCATCCGACATCGCGCATGAAGTGCTGGGCCTCAAGGAGGGCTGCGCGCGGATCGCGGCCTGAGCGTGGCGCTGCAACCCGCGCTCACCGCGCGCGACGAGTGGCGATTGTACTGGCACGTGGTTGTCGGCGGAATGATGGGCTATTCGTGCGCGGCGCTACAGGCGTTCGCGCTCGGTCCGGTCGTCGGGGAGATCGAGGCGGAATTCGGCTGGCCACGGACAAAGGTGCGGCGTGCCTGATTTCTAGATCAGGCGCGCCGCTCTGGTTAATTGCGATCGCATCGCTTTGTGCGGAAAACCGGTGTCCACTTTTCCGCGCGATGCTCTTATACCAAGGTACGTAGGCGCTAGGTCATTCACGCATGTCCACGGGAGCAACCAGCGTGGCTGCACGGTCGAACAATCCCTCTTCATCCGCCGCAATCTGTTGCGCGACTGGCGACGATGTAGCGATCGCCATTGCGGCATCGAAATCGTCAACACTGGCAAATGTCAGTTCGGTCATCACGTCGAATCCGCCAGTCGTTTCGACAAAGTAATTACGGCGATAGCTTTCTATTCCTGGCAGAACGCTGCGGATAAACGGCACATGCTGGGTTTCATAGCGATCGCGGAACGCCTTTCGTGTCTGACCAGGCGCCATGCGCAGCAGCGACACAAGCTTCATTGCCATGCCGAATCCTCCGAGGGAAAAGCCCGCCCGGGACAGCCGGGCGGGGATCGTCAGCAGTGCGCTATCCGCCCACCTACCATTTGAACGATAAAGTTGCGCCATAGGTACGCGGCTCGCCGTAGCGGCAGGAGGCGTATCCAATGCTGTTGAGGTTATCGGCGCAATAAATCTTATACACGTCGTTGCCGATGTTCTGCATCCAGAATGCTGCAGACACCCGCGAGCCGCCGATCTCATTCAGCGCAAAGCGAGCGCCCCAAATGCCGAAGGACGGCCAAGGATAGACGCCCTGCACCGCTAGCCCCTTCGCGCTGCTGCGGTACGAATAGGTTACGCTAAGCGCGGGCTTCGCCACGCTTTCGGGCACCCAGCTCGGTTGATACGTCGCACTGACGTTCAACGTCGTGCGTGCAAGGCCAGCAAACTCCTTTCCGCTCAGATCGAAACCGCCGTTAAGATCGATCGGGTTGCCGTTATAAATCGCGCCCTGCGTTGGGTCGGTCGGTTGTGGTAGTCTCGAGCCACTACCATAGCGGCCCACCTGATAGCTGAAGCCCCCGTCGATCGTGAGATCCCGGAAGGGCTTGATCGAAGCATCGATCTCGACACCCTTGATCGTCGCGTTGCCAACGTTGAAGTTGATCAGATCGGTATAGGTGCCCTGCGTCACATTGCAGGCGACCTGATCGACGCAAAACGTGAGAATATTCTGAGTTTGAATGTTCTTGTACTTACCGATGAACCCAGCGACATTGAACCGGAACGGGATCTTGCCCAGATAACCTTGGTGCTTGAGACCGAGTTCGTAGTCGGTGATCGTTTCTGGATTGTAGAAGGTAAAGGACAGCACGCGCGTTGTCGGTGTCGCGCCACCCGCTTTATAGCCCCGCCGAGTTGCGGCGTAGAGTAAAGTTTCGGGTGACGCCTGATATTCGAGCGACGCTGTATAGGTGAAGGCCTTGAAAGTACGGTTACCCGAAATGCTGCACTGCGAACCGTTGTTGACTCCGGTAACACCGCCAGCCGTTCCGTTGACCTCGTTACAGATTGCCGATCCGCCCGGTGTCGAGGCGAAGCTTAGTAATTGGGCGGGATTTTCCGTATAGAAATTCTCACTGAAATAATCGCGCTTGTCCCATGTATAGCGCCCCCCGAGCGTTAGCCGCACCCCGTTCAACCCGATCCCGGAGAAATTATAGGTACCTTGCGCGAAGACGGCATAGGAATTCGTCTCGAAATTTGCCTGACCGTGCCGAAGCCCTTCGTAGGGCATCGTCGACCGAACGTCGTAAAGGGACAGTGGCCCGACCGTGAAATAGGCATTTACGGAATATAGCACCTTGGTATTGCTGTAGAATAATCCGCCAATCACATCGAGATTATCAAACTTGCCGATCACCTGAACTTCGTCAGAAAGTTGCTTTATTTTATTGTAATAGTTGACGTTATTATCCGCAACGTAGCCAGGAAACGGGCTCGGGATTCCCGCGTTGCACGTTGCGCCGGCGAAAAGACAGTTCAGGAACAGAGAAAGGTTTGGTTGAAAGGCTTGTGTCCCTGCGGGGTCCGAATGATCGAACGCGCGTTCATAGCGGTAACCGAAAATGTTCTTCAGCGTGACCTGATCGGTCGCCTTGAACGTGGTCGAGTTGGCCACCCCCCAGCTTACCACATCGGAACCGTTGGTATTGCTCGAGACAAGCGGCGATCCGAACGGGGAAAAGGAACCCTGCGCTGGAAACAGCGTGCCGACACCGGTAAAAGCTCGCGTGATGAAGGGATTGCCCTGGCGGATCAACAGCCCGCCCTGCGTGAGCGGCGTGCCGCCGCCAAGCTGGCTTTGCAAGGCGACGATTTGCTGCGTGACGAGCGACAACAGACCGCCAAACCCCGTCGCGTTGAGTGGCGCTGCCTCGATGATGGCAGGAAAGGGGATTTCCTGCCGACTTTTGTAATCGACCGTCGTGAGATTTTCGAAGCGGTCGCCCGGATTGATGAGCAACGTGCCGCGCACCGCCTGGTTGTTACGATTGCCGAGATCCTGCTGGCCAGGATAGACATTCTTGAAGATACCATCGCGACGCTCGATCTCGCCGGCCACGCGTAGCGCGACGCCTTTCGCGAGCGGAAAATTGACGGCGAGATCGGCTTTCATCAGGTTGTAATTGCCGTATTCCATCGACGCCTCGCCGGTGAAGACGTCGCTTGGCCGGCGAGTGGTGAACACCATGGCGCCGCCCATCGAATTCTTACCGAACAGCGTCCCTTGCGGCCCCTTGAGCGCCTGGACGCTCTGCATGTCGAAAAGGCTCAGGCCACGCGTGGTCTGGGGCACGCCATTGACGTACGTTACGACGTTCTCGTCGGTAAACAGCACTTGGCGCTGGCCGCGCACGATGAACTCGACCTGCGACGGGTAGATGGTGCTGGGCTTGATCTGAAGATTCGGAATATTGAATTGCAGATCGGCAACCGCGCCCACATTGCGCTGCTCCAGCTGATTGGACGACAACGTCGTTACCGCCACCGGCACGCGTTGCAGATTTTCCTCGACTCGGCGTGCCGTGACGACGATGTCGCCCAACGTGTCACGCCCGTCATCGGGCTTGCTCGTCGATTGACCGGTCGTGGAAGTCGGCTTCGCCTCTGTGTCCTGGGCGGAGGCGGGCGCCGCGGTCAGCGTGAACAGGACCGCGATCGCGGACGAACTCAGCAGGATGTCCTTACGCATAATCCTCCCCTTATTTTTGACCGATTGTCCGATTAGTGTCGAGACTATGTAACGGTCTTGTTATGTAGCAAGTAATGGCTAGGACCGCGCGGCAACGACGTGCCTCGTCCAAAAAGACTAGCTCTTCCGGACCATCCGGCAGCGCCCGATGCGCGCCAAGCGACAGCATCGCCGGCGATGATCTCTAATCCGTTCATAGTCCTGTGAGACGTTGAGCATCCGGCGGGTAATCCTGCATTGGATCATTTTTGTTCCAGTGCGATATCGGGAGAGCGAGGGCGTGGAATTCGGCTGGTCGGACCAGGAAAAGGCCTATCGCGAGATAGTGCGCAGCACGCTCGAAAAGCATTTGCCCGACGATTGGGACGACATCGCCGTTCACGGTCCGGGATCTCATGCGCAGACGGAATTCTCGAAGCGTTTCTGCCCGATTCTAGCCGAGGCAGGACTGTTAATCCCTCATTGGCCGACCGCGCACGGCGGCCAAGACGGCGAGCCGTGGGACCATTTCATCTTGGGAGAGGAAATCTGGGCCGCGGGAGAGCCGCGCGGCCCGCAATATATGAACGTCAATTGGATCGGGCCAGTCATGATGCGCTACGCGACCGAGGCCCAGCAGGAACGATACCTTCCCGAAATAGCCGCTGGTGCGGTCACTTGGTGCCAAGGTTTTTCCGAGCCGTCAGCCGGTTCCGACCTCGGCTCGCTACAGACCCGCGCGGAAAAGGTCGATGGCGGCTACGTCGTCAACGGGTCGAAGGTCTGGACCTCCTACGCGGGACTCGCCGACCATTGCTTCCTGCTGGCACGCACCGGCAGCGGAAAGGGCGGCATCGTTATCCTGCTCGTCCCGATGACGACCAAAGGCATTCAGGTGAAAGAAATACCGGCCCTGATTGGTGAAGGCGACATCCACGAGGTGTTCTTCGACGACGTGTTCGTGCCGGACGCGAACCGGCTAGGCGCGGAAGGCCAGGCCTGGGAGATCATATCCTACGCCCTGCAGAACGAACGGATCGGCATTCCGCGCTATGCCTTCTCGCGCCGCATTCTCGACCGTGCCGTGGCAAAACTGCAGGTTGCCGGGCACTTCGACGATCCCGTGATCCGCGACCGCGCTGGGCGCGCGCTGGCCAAATGCGAGGCGGCGCGGATGATGGTCTATCGCGTGGTCGACGAGCGCGCGAAAGGGCAACCGCCGTCCGCTTTCGGTAATCTGGCGCGCTACGCCGTCGTGCAGGCGGATCATGCGGTATCGGATTTCACGCTCGAATATATGCCAGAAGGGCTGCTCGGTGACGATCCTATGCAGCAGGCGCATCACCAGCGCGCGATCGCCGCCGGCATCGCGTCGGGCGCCGCGGAAATCCAGCTCAACTTGGCGGCACGCCGCCATCTCGACCTGCCCAGCGAGCGCGTTCAGTGAATTTCGAGCCCGACGAAAACCAGTCCGCCGTCCTCGACGGCCTGGAGCAACTCGTATCCAGCTTGGGAATCGAACCGCCCAAGCATCCCACGGTCCAGGCCTTTTCGGATCGCCTCGACAGCGAACTCGCCGCCTCCGGCTTTCTCGGCATAGCACGGGAGGAGGAATTCTCGCTGCTCGACGCGGCGTTGCTCGTCGAGCGACTAGCGCGCCTGCCGCTGAGCGCGGAAGCCGCCGCATCGGCGCTGATCGGGCCCCTCTTCCCCGCCGACGAGGTACCCCGTCCGATCGCGCTGGTGCGCGGGACACCATTCGCCCCGGCGCGCTTCCTGGTGCAGGCGCGCAGCTTGCTGGTCGATGCCGGAGACCAGCTGCTGCACGTCGCCGTCGAACCCGAGCACGTGGCGCCGGTCGACTCGCTGTTCGCCTACCCCTACGGTCGGATCGAGTCGCTCGAAGGGCTTCGTGTGCGCGAACTCGACCCCAGGATTCTTCCGGATTTACGGCGGCGGTGGCGGCTGGCGATCGCGGTCGAATCGGCGGGACTGATGCAAGCGGCGATCGACACGGTGCTGGCGCATGTGAAGACGCGCAAGCAGTTCGGCCGTGCGCTGGGGTCGTTTCAGGTAGTGCAGCACCGCCTCGCCATCGCCGCGACCACCGCCGAGGCGACCAAATGGCTCGCCTTTCGTGCCGCCTGGTCCGACGACGCGGCCGATTGCGCGCTGGCCGCGACCTACGCGCAGGATGCGATCCCGACATTATGCTACGATCTGCACCAATTCTGCGGCGCGATGGGGCTGACCCTCGAATTTGACCTGCATTTGTGGACCTATCGTCTGAAGGCCTTGCTCGGCGAACTCGGCGGCAGCAGCGGCCAGGCGGCGGCGGCGAGCGCCGCGGCCTGGCCGGAAGGCTAGAGGATGGCGGTACAGCTCGACGATTTCCGTGCTGATGCGCGCGCATGGCTGACCGACAATGTCCCGGCCAATGACGCGCCGCTGGACGGCCCCCAATCGCGAGCCTTTGTACTCGAATGGCAACGGCGGATGTATGAGGGCGGCTGGGCGGGGCTAACCTGGTCCAAGGATTTTGGCGGTCGCGATCTATCGGTGGCCGAGCAGATCGTCTGGTTCGAGGAATATGCCCGCGCCGGCGCGCCGAGCACCCACAACGCTTCGTTCGTCGGGGTCAATCACGCCGGCCCCACCCTGATCGCTTGCGCCAACGATGCGCAAAAGGCGTTCCACCTGCCTAAAATCCTGAAGGGCGAAGCGATTTGGTGCCAAGGCTTTTCCGAGCCGGGCGCCGGTTCGGATTTGGCCGCGCTGCGTTGCGCAGGCCGAATCGAGGGCGATGAGATCGTGGTGGACGGCCAGAAGATCTGGTCGAGCTACGCCGATGTTGCCGATTATCAGGAACTGCTGATCCGCACCGAGCCAGGGTCACAACGTCACAAGGGGCTGTCATGGGTTATCTGCCCGATGGACGCCCCCGGCATTACCGTGCGGCCGATCGCGACGATGGCTGGCCCGGCTAAGTTCTGCGAAGTTTTCTACGACGGCGTCCGGCTGAAGATCGCCGATGCGGTGGTCGGCGGGATCGGCAACGGCTGGCAGACGGCGATGGCCACCTTGGGGTTCGAGCGGGGCACCGCGTCGCTCGCGCTCCAGATCGGGATGGTCGACAAAGTCGAGCGTCTGGTCCGCGATTGCAACGACGCAATGCTGGCGGCGGTAATCGCTGACCTGCGCGCCGACGCTGCCGCGTTGAAAGCTATGTCGTACAGTTTCGCGACTTCCTGCGAACGCGGGACGCCGGGTCCCGAGGGGTCGATGATTCGGTTGTATTTCGCCGAACTATCGAAGCGCGTCGCCGCGGCGGCGATCGACCTATACGGTCTCGCATCGCCCAAACTGGCTGGCGCGCATGGCTGGGCCTACGACTATCTCGACGCCTTCTCGGAAACGATCGCCGGCGGCACCGCCGAGATCCAGCGCAACATTATCGGCGAGCGAATGCTCGGCTTGCCGAGGGCGCGATGACGGCGGTCTATCCAGATTTGACCGAACAGCGTGCGCTGGTCGAAGACTTCATGCGGCCAGCCGAGACGCTGCTGCCGGTCGCGCGACTGCAGCATGGCAGTGATGGCGACGTGGCGCTTTGGCAGCAAATGGCGGCGCTGGGCTGGCTCGGCGTCAGTTTGGCCGAGAATGCCGGCGGAATCGGTCTGGGGCCGGTCGAGGAAGTACTCGCAGGGATCTCGCTCGGACGGCAGCTACCGCCGCCAGGGTTCGTGGCGAGCATCATCGCGGCGCATGCCTTCGCCCGGACCGGCTATGCCGCAGAAGCCCGCGCGATCGTTGCCGGCGAAATGCGCGTCGCGTTCGCTTTGTCCGACAATGCCGCTGTTGAGGCGACCGAGGCGACCTGGCTTGTCGCGATCGGGGACAACGCAATCACTCTCTCGCGACTCGGCGAGCGCGAGATCCTGGACGATGCGCATTGGAATCGAGCGATCGATCGCATCGCGGGGCGGGAACCGTCGATTCGCTGTGATTCCGCAGATATCGTCGCGCTAGCCCGCCTGTTGATCGCCGCGCATCTGGCCGGCATCGCCGCGGCCGCCGGCGAACGGGCGGTCGACTATTCGAAGGTGCGCGAGCAGTTCGGCCAACCGATCGGCGCGTTCCAGGCGATCAAGCACCGCTGTGCCGATATGGCGATCGCCGCCCATGGCGCGCGTGAACTGACGGTCTATGCCGCGATCGCGCTCGCCGAATCACGCGGCGATGCGGCAATATTGGCTGACGCCGCGCTGAACTTCGCCGCTCGCGCCGCGCGCGAAAACGCCGGTGGCAATATCCAGGTTCACGGCGGCATGGGCTTCAGCGCGGAATGCGATGCGCACCAGTTCCTGAAAGCCGCGCACTTACTGGACGCCGCGAGCGGCGGCAGTTCGCGCGGTCGGACACGACTGATGCGGAGCGACTGATCCAACGGAGGGTGCGATGACGCTACAGAACTTTGCCAGGATCTGTCCTTTCTGCGAAGCGAGTTGCGGCTTGACCGTCACGGCTGATCCCGCAACCGGCGAGATCGCGCGTATCGCCGGCGACCCCGCCCATCCCGGCAGCAAGGGTTACCTCTGCCCCAAGTCGCAGGGCCTGCGCGCGCTGCGCGACGATCCCGATCGTTTGCGGATGCCGCTACTGCGCGAAGGTAAGAACTTTCGCGAGATCGGATGGGACGAGGCGCTGGACCGCGCCGCCGCGGGCATCCGCGACGTGCAGCAGCGGCATGGGGGCGCAGCGATGGGTCTCTACACCGGCAACCCGCAGGCGCACATCGCGGCACTCCAGATGTGCATCGCCCCACTGCTCGGCGTGATGCCGGCGCTCTATACCAACAGCGGGTCGATCGATTGCTATCCCCGCTTCTTGGTTGGGGCGTATCTTTACGGCAATATCGCACGGGTTCCGGTGCCGGATATCGAACGTACCGATTTTTTCCTGATCTTCGGCGGCAACCCGCTGGTCTCGCACGGCTCGATGATGGGAGCGCCGGGGATGCCTCGCCGGCTAGAGCGAATGAAGGCACGCGGCGCGCGGCTGGCGGTGGTCGATCCGCGCCGCACCCGCACCGCGGAGGCAGCCGACGACCATTATGCGATCCGCCCCGGAACCGACGCTTTGCTCGCACTGGGGATGATCGCCACCCTGTTTGAAGAGGGACTGGTCCGGCTCGGTCGCCTGGCGGCGGACGTTGCAGGGTTAGACGAACTGCGCGCGGTGGCGACGCGTTTTCCGGCGGAGCGCGTCGCGGACCTGTGCGGCATCGAGAGCACCCGAATCCGCCAGCTCGCGCGCGACTTCGCCGCAGCGCCGGCCGCGGCCGCCTACAGCCGGGTCGGCACCAATTGCCAGAGCTTCGGCACCCTCGGCGTCTGGGCGGTGGACTGCCTGAACGTATTGACGGGGAACGTCGACGAGATCGGCGGAGTGATGTTTCCCGACGGCATCCTGCCACAGTTCATGCACCAGCCCTGGGTGGGGGATCAGCCACCGCACGGCCGTTGGCGCTCGCGCGTTTCGGACACGGCAGAGTTGGGCGGAACGATGCCGACGCAGGTATTGTGGGAGGAGATTGAAACACCCGGCGAGGGCCAGATCAAGGGACTGCTGATCGTCGCCGGCAATCCAGTGCTTTCGAACGCCAATGCGAACCGTGTCCGCCAAGCGCTGGACAGCCTCGACTTCATGGTTGCGATCGACATCTACCTCAACGAGACGACTCGCTTCGCCGACCTGATCCTGCCGCCGACCGATCATCTGGAACATAGCGAGTTCACGATGATCTGGAACAACTGGATGGTCGAGGACATCGTCAGCTATTCGCCCGAAGTATTCGCGCCGGCGACGCGCAGCGACTGGCAAATCGTCACCGCCTTGGCAGCGCGCATCGCCGGGCGCGGCGAAGCGGAAACCGAGCAGGACTTCGCGCTAAGCTATCTCGCGATGCAGGCGGATCGCCTGCCCCGCCTGCCGGCCGGCATGGATGTAGCGGCGGCGCTGGCGGCCGCGGATGGCGCGGACCTGCCCGAGCGCATCTTCGACGTGCTGCTGCGCGGCGGCCGGCACGGCGACGGCTTCGGCACGCACCGCGGCGGTCTGTCTCTGGCGCGGCTCAAGGCCGACCCGGCCGGCATTTCGATGGGGGCGATACGGCCCGGCGCATTCCCAGCCTGGATCGATACTCCCGATCGCAAACTGCATCTGGCCGCTTCAATCTTCCTGGCGGACATCGCGCGGCTGGAAGCGGCAGTCGCGGCGGGCGACTTCGCACCCGACCGCTTCCGCTTGATCGGCAGACGCGAGCTGCGTTCGAACAATTCCTGGATGCACAACCTCGCATCGCTGGTGAAGGGGCCGCGGCGCTGTACCGCGATCCTGCATCCCGCCGACGCCGCCGGTCTGGATATCGCCGACGGAGACCGCATCCGTCTGACATCGCGCGTGGGGGAGATCACGATCATCGCCGAGGTATCGGACGAAGTCGCCGCCGGTACGATCTGCGCACCGCATGGCTGGAGCGAGCCCGATTCGCTGGCGCGCCTCCCCGTCGCTCATGGCAAGGACGGGGCCAACTACAACATGCTGAGCGACGATGCCGCATTCGACCGGCCAAGCGGAGGCGCCAGCTTCAACGGCACCCCCGTTCGCGTCGAGCGCGTTACAGTCAACTGAGGCAGTTCATTCCGTCCGCGGTGTTCGGCGCACCCGCTCGCCGTTCGCATCGATCATGCTAATGACCCGTTCCGGACACGCGAGCGACCCGCGGAACGCCGCAACTTCCTCGCCGACCGGCACCTCGAACCCGTCGCTGTTGATATAGCCGTTGGCATCGAGCGTGAAGAGCTGCGGCGCGATGTTGGCACAGCGCGCATGGCCGGCGCATTGCGCGCGGTCGATGACGATCCGATAGCGGCTCATTCCGCTGGCACCGCCTCGAGCACATCGGCGCTGGCACCGAACTCGGCGGCACTCGGCAAGCCCGGTACGCCGTAACGCCCTTCGCATCGCTTGAGGATGCCCGGCACCTCGTCGCGCGGAGCGTAGAACTGCTTGTACCACAGCCTAGTCTTCAGAAAATTGCCATCGCCAGGCATCTGCATCGGTTGGATCGCGGGTCGCTTGTTCGACCAGATCTCGAAATCCTGCGCAAAAGCGTCACAACTCATTTGCTGTTGCAACCTGGCCTTGGCGACGTCCTCGTCGGTTGGAACGCGTTCCGCCACTTTGGTCAGCACCGCGTGCCACACGTAGACCGAGCCGTCATCAACCGGCGTGTGGGTGATGAACATGTAAGAGGGGTTGCGATTGTCGGCGAAGTAGCGCGAGATCAGGATGCCCGGCCCGGTATACCAGGTGATGAACTCCGACACGTCGGCATTGGCGCCCAGCAGCTCGTGCTTGCCGCCCAGCAGCTGCCACACTCGGGGGCCGCGGATTACGTTCTCGAAGAACAGGTTGCGGTTAGCGTGGATCGGCAGCAAATGCTGCGCATCGCAGATATTGTCGACCACCTCTATTTGGTGGAGATTGATCGCACCCAATTCGTCGAACTGCCAGTGGACATAGCCTTCCTGATCCCATTCGGGGAATTCTGGCAGATCGAAATCCGGCTCGAGGCCTTCGGGATCATGCCAATGGAAGATTGCGCCATACTTCTCGACGACCTCCCATGATCCGAGCTCGGCCTTGGGCGGAATCTTGTCGGAATAAGGAATTTGGTCGCATTTACCGTCCGGGCCAAAGCGCCAGGCGTGATAGGGGCACCGGATCGACTCGCCTTCCACCTGCTCGTTCTTCATCGACATAAAGCTTGTCGCGCTCTTGCCGATGTGAGTGCCCATGTGTGGGCAATAGGCGCCGACCATGTGGACTTGACCGCTTTCGCCGCGATACAGCACCATGTCGCGACCGAAGAAGCGCACTGAATGTGGACGGTTCGTTACCTTGCTAGCGTCCGCGACCATGAACCAGCCGCGTGGATAGGTGAACTTGCCTAGCTTGTAGTCGGCCGACGTTGCCATCTTATACTCTCCAAACACGCATCTTGCCAAACACGCACCTTGGTTGTCAGAACCGAGCCTGCACCTGCTTGAACCCTGCGATCGTCCCGATATCCTCGGCCAGGATCACGCCCTCATCCACCAGCGTGTAATTCGGCGCCTTCTCCAACAGCACTTGCAGCAGCGTCTTCGCTTCCAGCCGTGCCAGATGGGATCCCAGGCAGCGATGCGGCCCGACCCCGAACGAGAAGTGCCGAATATTCTCGCGCCGGAAATCCACCTCGTGCGGATTGTCGAAATCGTCGGGGTCGCGGTTGGCCGCGGCCCAGGACATGAACACCTGCTCCTCGGCCTTCACCGGACAACCGGCGACCGTCACGTCCTTGGTCGCGCGCCTCGAATTGCCTTGGGTCGGCGGGAACACGCGCAGGAACTCCTCGATCGCATTATCCATCAACTCGGGATGATCGATCAGCTCTTGCCGCCGGTCGGGATTGCGGGCCAGCCAAACCGAGACCATGCTGAACAGCGCCTGCGTGGTGTCGAGCCCGCCGCCGAGCATGATGAGAATGATGCTGTCGATCTCGTCCACCCGCAGCTTGCGGCCGGCCATCTCGACGTTCCACAGATATTCAATGACGCTGCCCGGCACCGGATCGTGCTCGGCCTTGCGGATTTCCTCACGCATCCGCGCGATCATCGTCGCCATGCCGGCCAGCCGCTCTTCCATCGGCTTGGTCGAATAGATCAGGTCGTGGAGCGGCGGCGCATAATACATCCAGTCGTCCGCCGGCAGGCCGGCGAGCTTCAGCGTCATCATACCGGTCAGCGGCTGAGCATATTCCCATTTCAGGTCGCCGCCACCCTTTGCCAGCAGCTTGTCCATCAGGTCGTCGACCAGCTCACGGACATAGCCGGCGTGCTGCTTCACCTTCACCGGCGCGAACAGCGGGTTCAGGATCGCGCGGTAATCATAGAGTTCGGGCGGATCGACGTTGATCGGGATCATCAGGGTCGGCTCGAGCGCCGGAATCACCTCCGCCGGCCAGTTCGAGAACGCATCGACATTCTTGGCGACGGTCAGGCAATCCTCCGCCCTGGTGGCGACATGGAATCCGCCGTAATTGGGGCTGTGCGCGAACGGACATTTCGCCTGCATGTGCCGCAGGATGTCGATCGAGTTCGACCGATAGGCGTCACTATGATGATCGAAGTTTTCTGCAAGCTCGTCCAGCTCGGACTCCGACAGCTTGTTGGTAGGCTCGAACACGCATTCCCTCCCGAACTTATCCCGTCGCTCTAGCAGCACGAGCAGCGATCGCTTTCGTCCAACCGGACGAGGATGCGACGGCATTCAGCCCGTTAGGAGATGTCGGGAGAGGAGACGGGCGATGCCGGAGGCGGCCGAAGCACGGCACGAGATGATCGCGCACGCGATTGACCTAAAGGCCCGTTATTTCCGATTGATGGACCTTAAGCACTGGGACGAGTGGGAGGCGCTGTTCGTCGCCGACGCGGTGATGGACGTGCGCGGCGAAGCGCGGGCGATGGCGGTGCTGGGCGTGCCGGAGCCGCCGGCGGAGGACCTGATCTGGCGCGGCGCGACAACCATCCGCGAACGGGTCGCGGGGGCACTCGGTGCGCTGGTCACGGTCCACCACGGCCATATGGGCGAGGTTGCAGAGGCCGAAGACGGCGCCATCGCCGCGACCTGGGCGATGGAAGATCGCATCCGCTTCCCGGCCGACGCGCCGGGACCGATCGCCGGCTTTAACGGCTTCGGCCACTATCACGACCGCTACGTCCTGACCGATGCGGGTTGGCGAATCGCATCGGTCGCGCTGTCGCGGCTGCTGATCGAACCGGTGAGGAGGGAGACTGCGTGACCGAGACCCGTTCCTGCGACGTGCTGGTGATCGGCGCCGGCGCCGGCGGCATGGTGTCCGCGTTGCGCGCGCACGACTTGGGTCTAGACGCGTTGCTGATCGAAAAAGCCGATCGCTACGGCGGCACCAGCGCCGTGTCGGGCGGCGGCATCTGGATTCCCAACAATCCCGCGATCGCCGCGACCGACAGCCGCGAGCAGGCGCTGGAATATCTGTCCGTCTCGACCAAGGGCAAGGTGCCCGCCGCGAAGCTGGCCGCCTATGTCGATGCGGCCCCGCGTCTGGTCGAGCAATTGACTGACTGGGGCGTCAGCTATTTCAGCGTGCCGGGCTATGCCGATTACATGCCGTGGCTGCCCGGGGCGTTGCAGTCCGGAGGGCGGACGATGATGCCATTGCCGTTCGACGCGCGGGCGCTGGGCGACGAACTATTCCATCAGCGCGAGCCGCACCCGACCCACAAGGTGCTGGGCCGGATGCAGATCGACTTGGCCGAGATGGCGCCGCTGATCCGCCGCACGGGCGCGTGGTGGTGGACCGCGGCGAAGCTGTTCCTGCGTTACTGGAGCGATCTTCCCTTCCGGTTCCGTAGCGGGCGCGATCGACGGTTGACCACCGGCAACGCGCTGGTCGGCGGGCTGCGCCGCGCGATGATGGAGCGAAACGTCCCGTTGCTGCGTGACACCCGGCTGCTGAACTTCATCGAGGAGGAAGGGCGAATCGTCGGCGCGCGAGTGTCAAACCGCGGCAACGAATATGACATCCGCGCGGCGAAGGGCGTGATCGTCGCCACGGGAGGGTTCGAGAAGAACCAGACGCTGCGCGACCGGCACCTGCCGCTCGGCACGCCGATCGACTTCAGCCTGACTCCTGGCCAGAACAACACTGGCGACGGACTGACTGCCGGCGAAGCGGTGGGCGCCGACAGCGAGTTCCTGGAGCAGGCGTGGTGGGTACCGTCTATGCGTGTCCCCGCCCCCGGCTTCAGCAATGCCGACATGCGCGCCGGCCTGTTCATGGAACGCGGCTATCCTCACTCCCTGTGCGTCAACCGCAACGGCAAGCGCTTCGTCAACGAAGCGATCTCCTATAATGACTTCGGTGCCGCGATGATCGCCGACCAGCAGGCTACCGGCGCCAACGCGCCGTGCTGGATGATCTTCGATGCTACCGCCCGCTGGCGCTACCCGATCGGCGTGTTGATGCCCCCGGTCATCATGCCCGACTGGCGGGTGCCCGCGGAATGGTGGGACAATGCGGTGTTCAAGGGCGACACGCTTGACGCGCTGGCGGCGAAGATCGGTGTCGATTCCGAAGCATTGAACGCGACCGTGACGCGCTTCAACGGATTCGCGGCGATTGGGAAGGACGCGGACTTCCAGCGCGGCGAGAACGCTTATGACCTCGTCTTCGGCGACCCGCGCACTGGCCCCAATCCGACGCTGGGCGCGATTGAAAAAGGGCCGTTCTATGCGATCCCCGTCGATCTGGGCGACATCGGCACTAAGGGCGGGCTGCGCGTCGACGAAAATGCCGCTGTGCTGCGCGCTGACGGCTCGCCGATCGAGGGGTTGTATGCGACCGGCAACGTGACCGGCGCGGTCACCTATGACTCCTATCCGGGTGCAGGCGGCACGCTGGGGCCAGCGATGGCCTTCGGCATGGTCGCCGCCGAGCATATTGCGCAGCGCACCGGCAACAGCACGGAATTACGCGATGCCGCATGAGACGGACGCCCATGGCGATGCGCTGCGCATATTGCGCGATGGGGCCGCTACCGCCATCGACCCGCCGCTAGATGCCCGGCGGGTCGCGCGGTTCGACGGTGAATACGACCTGATCGTGATCGGCTTCGGCCTGGCGGGTGCGAGCGCCGCGCTGGAGGCAGCGGCGCAAGGGCTCGACGTACTGCTGATCGATCGATTCGGCGGCGGCGGCGCGAGTCAGATGAGCGGCGGCATTATCTATGCCGGTGGCGGCACGCACGTGCAGGCGGCGTGCAACGTCGCCGACTCGCCGGCGGCGATGGAGCACTACCTGCTGAACGAGGTCGGCGGGCTGGTGCCGGACGAGACGGTACGGGCCTTCACGCGCGACAGCCTCGACACGCTTTCATTCCTCGAACGCCACGGGGTGCATTTCAGCGGCCCGAAGGCGCCCCGCAAGACGTCTTATCCGACCGCCGATTACTATCTGTATTTCTCCGACAACGGCACTGACCCCGCCTTCATCGGCGATCACCCTCCGGCCGAACGTGGCCACCGCGTCAAGAACCCGGCGCTCATCCCCGGCGCCCCGCCGCTGCCCGGCACCAAGCCGCACGGCGGCTTCTCCGAGGGCGCGGATGTGGGCTGGTATCTGATGGCGGCGATGAAGCAGGCAGTGGCTGCCGAACCGCGCATCACCGTTCTTACCCAGGCGACGGCGCGGCGGCTCATCCGTGATGGTAGTGCGGTCACGGGGGTCGAGGTCACCGCGCTAACCGGCGCAGCGGCACGGACCCATAGCTGGGCCGAACGGGTCGCCAACAAGCTGACACTGCAGGTAATGAAGCTGCACAAGCCGTTCGCCGCGATCATGCGCCAGGCCGAGCGCGCCGGGAGGCGTCGCCGCTTCAAGGCACGTCGCGGAATAGTGATCGCCGCCGGGGGCTATGCCCGCAATACCGCGATGATGAGGCGTTTCGCCGCTCCTTATCTGAAGACGCTGCCGATCGGGTCGTTCGGCGACGACGGTGCCGGCATCCGGCTGGGCGCGTCGGCCGGCGGCGCCGCGGCTCACCTCGACAAGATATCGGCATGGCGGTTCATCAATCCGCCCTATGACTGGACCAAAGGCGTGGTGATTGGCGCATCTGGCGGCCGCATCGCCAACGAGGAATTGTACGGCGCTCACCTTTCGCGCGCGATCTACGAGGTATCGGACGGCCGTGCCTGGCTGGTGATGGATCAAGCGATCCGCGACAAGGCGCTGGCCGAGGTCGCCGAGGGCAAATTGTTCGAGTTCCAGAAGTTTCCGGTCAAGACGGCGCAGAAGAGCGCGAAAACCGGCGCCACGATCGGCGAGCTGGCGGACAAGATCGGCGTCGACCGCATGACATTGGAGGCGACGGTCGCAGCCTATAGCAACGCAGCGGCCAGTGGTGCGCCCGATCCGCTGGGCAAGAGCAATGCCTGTCGCCAGCCGTTCGGGGCCGGCCCATTCTACGCCATCGACCTGAAGCACAGCCTGCCGGTCAGCCCGATCACCGCGCTGAGCACCGGTGGGCTTTGCGTGGACCAGACGACCGGCGCGGTGCTGGATGCCGCCGGCGTGCCGATCGCCGGTCTCTACGCGGCCGGCCGTTCGGCGCTTGGCATCCCATCAAACAACTATGTCAGCGGCTTGTCGCTGGCCGATTGCGTCTGGTCGGGCCGCCGCGCCGCTCGGGCGGCGGCCTGAGGAGTCTGTTTGAAAACTCGCGAAAGAGCGAGTTTTGAGGCCGCACCACCCTCCGTAGCCGTTCCAACGATGCTGCGCATCGCCGGAATCTTGGGCCGCTCCGCCCGCTCCCCCACCCGACCTCCCATAGAATACCCTGACTGGGAGGTCGGGTGGGGGAGCGGGCTGGTGCCGCGAAACGCGCTCTCAGCGCGTTTTCAAACAGACTCTGAGGAGTCAGCGGACCGGCCAGCTCAGCTCCAGTCGCGCAATGCCGTTGACCATGCCAGTCTCCAGCACGGGCGTCGTGCCGGGCTTCACCTGGAATTCCGGAATGCGGGACAGCCATTCCTCGAGGAAGATCCGCAGCTCGCGCCGCGCGAGGCTGGCACCCGGGCAGATGTGCGGCCCGAAGTTGAAGGTGGCGTGGCGCACCGGACAGCGATCGAAGTCGATCGCGGTCGGGTCCGGGGTCTGCCGCTCGTCCAGCCCGTACAATGCGTTCGGTAGCAGGATCACGTCGTCGGCTCGGAACGCGACACCGTTCAGTTCGTGATCCTCGGTCACGACCCGACAGGTGTTGATGACGCCGTGGCGCCGCATCATCTCCTCGATTGCATTCTCGAGAAACTTCTGGTCGGCGAGCCGCGCAGTGAGCGCATGCCGGTTGGTGGCGTCGGTAGCCAGGTGCAGCGCGAAGAAGCCCATCATCGACGCGACCGTGTCCAGCCCGCCAAACATCACGACGGTGGCATAACGTATTGCGGCGTCGAACGAGATCGGCTCTCCCTCCACCCTGATCTTGCAGATCAGGCTCAGCAAGTCATCGCCCGGCTCGCGCTGTCGTGCTTGAATGACCGGCGTCAAATACGCGACGAGATCGGCGTAGGCAGCATATTTCACTTCCTTCGACCGGCCGCGCACGAAAGCATCGGCGATCGGCGCCAAGACATGCCTGTCATCGCGTGGCAAGTCGACCAGATCGAGGAAGATCGACAGCGGCAACGCGCGGCCAAACGCATCGAGGAATTCGCACTCGCCGTCGGCGATGAAGCTCTCGATCAGGCCGACCGCCAACGCGCGGACATGGGCATCGAGCTCGTTCACCCGCTTGGGCGTCAGCGCCAGGGTCAGCGGCATCCGGTAAGTCGCGTGGAGCGGCGGATCAACTTCGATCGGGATCGCCTGCGGATGCCCCTCCAGCTTCGGGATGGCGACGCATTTGCTCGAATAACGCGCGGTGTTGCGCTGGATCGCCTCGATATCGGCGGCACGGGTCGCCACCCAGTGTCCACCGTTCCACGGAGTCCAGAAGATGTCAGGCTGCGCCTGCTGATAGGCGCGCAACGCGAGTTGCACGTCCCGCTGATACCCCGGCAGGCAATAGACGTCGAAATCGGCGACGCGATCGTCGGGGACATGCGCCGGTTTGGCCACCGCGGGCATCAAATGGTCCTGCATCGTCTTGCCCTCCCGTCCCGCGCGCCGGCTTATTGCTTCGGCATTCCGACCGAGAAATCATGGCCCCAGTGGCTGCCCCGCGTCGTCTCGAAAACGACGTGCTCGGCCCAGTCAACCTGCTTGCCGCCGCAGCCATATTCCAGGCTGAAACCGGCCGGCGTCAGCATGTAGAAGGAGATCATGTCGTCGTTGACGTGGCGGCCTAAAGTCGCGGTCAGTTGCACGCCCCCGGCCTGGGCTCGGTCGAGCGCGCGACCGACGTCATCCATCGTGCGCACCTCGAGCATCGCGTGAATGCAGCCCCCCGGCACCGGCAGCTCGCCGATCGCCAGGCTGTGCTGGCGCGGATTGCAGTGCATGAAATGGACCCGCGCGGTTCCCCAGGGACCGTTCACGCGCAAGATGTCGGACAGACCGAACCGCCCCGGCTGCTGCCAGAAAGCGACCTCCGCATCGAAATTCTCGGGCGCGGCGAGGACAATATGGCCTAGCCCGATCGCCTCGGTCACGAAGCCGCTGACCTGTGCCGGCGACGCGAAAGGCATGAAATCCGACACCGGTCCCCAGGCGATCTCATGGCGGTGGCCGGCAGGATCGGTGAAGCCGAAATAATCCTGCACGCGGCGCAGGGCCCTACCCGCCTCATCGCTCGCATCGATCGCGACGCCGTCGGCTTGCAACTCGGCCCGCGCTTCGATGAAATCAGCCGCGGTGGCGACCAGCCAGCCGCTCGCTATCAAACCATTGTCGTGCCCGGGCACGACCGCGATGCGGAAGGCGCGCGGGTCAATCTTGATGTAGAGCGCACCGCCCGGTCCATCGACCGCCATCGCCCCAAGCACCCGCTCGGCATAGTCCCGCCATTCCACCACCTCGGGCGCGCCAACCAGCAGATATCCCAGTTCGGCGATCTTCATCTCACTCTCCCGTGCGCCGGATGCCTGCGCACCGGATAGCAAGCGGCGACACGCGCCCTATCGTCCGGATGGACAAGGCGAGAGTCACCAGCCGGCACTACACCCGACTATAGCGGTCGTCGGAGAGGACCATGACGGACACGTTCGATCTCATTATCCGCGGCGGACGGATCGTCGATGGCACCGGGCGGCCGCCTTACGTTGGCGACGTGGCGGTGAAGGACGGAATCATTGCCGCGGTCGGGCGGATTGATGGCGGCACCGAAGCGGAGATCGACGCGACCGGGCTGATCGTCACCCCTGGCTTCGTCGATGTCCACACTCATTACGACGGCCAGATCACCTGGGAGAACCGATTGTCGCCGTCCTCCAACCACGGCGTGACGACGGTGGTGATGGGCAATTGCGGGGTCGGCTTCGCGCCGTGCCGTGATGGCGACCAGCCGCTGATGATCCGGCTGATGGAGGGGGTAGAGGACATTCCCGACGTCGTAATGGCGGACGGCGTGCCGTTCGACTGGAGCGATTTCCCCAGCTACCTCGATGCAATCGAACGGCGCGAGAGTGATGTCGATTTCGCCGCGCAGATCCCCCATTCGCCGCTCCGGGTATTCGTGATGGGGCGACGCGGCGCCGAACTGGAACCGCCGACTGCCGCCGATCGTGCCGAGATGCGGCGACTGGTGGCCGAGGCGATCCGCGCCGGGGCGCTGGGCGTATCGACCTCGCGCAATCTGTTCCACCGCTTCCGCAACGGCGCGCTGGCGCCGAGCGTCACCTCCGAGCGCGACGAACTGGTCGCATTGGGGATGGGGCTTGCCGATGCTGGTGACGGCGTGTTCCAGTGCATTCCGAACATCGACGGCGACGCGGATGCCGAGCTAGCCCTGTTCGGCGCGGTTGCCGAAGCCTGCGGTCGACCGCTCAACTTCAGCCTGATCCATATGCCGACACGACCGGAGAATTGGGACCGTTACGTCGCCGGACTGCGTGCGGCGGCGGAACGGGGGCAACGGATCAACGCCCAGTTCCTGCCGCGCGCGATGGGTGTGCTGTTCGGGCTCGACCTCAGCTTTCACCCTTTCTCGCTCAACCCCAGCTATCGGCCGATCGCCGACCTTCCGCTCGCCGAGAAGGTCGCACGGCTGCGCGATCCCGAGTTGCGCGCGCGCATCCTGTCCGAACAGCCCGAAGACCCCAACCCGTCGTTCGTCGGGCTGCTCAAAGCAGGTCTGACGCTCTATCCGCTGGGCGAGCCCGCCGACTATGATTTCGCGCCCGAGGACAGCCTGCAGGCCGCGGCGGAGCGGAGCGGCCGCCGCGTGGACGAGGTAATCTATGACGCGCTGCTGGCGGACGATGGACGGGCGATCCTTTGCGCGCTGGGCAACGACGTGCCCGATCTGATCGCCCGCACTTCCGCCTTGATCGGTGAAGACAATATGATCGTGGCGCTGGGCGACGGCGGAGCGCATTACGGGATGATTTGCGACGCGGCCTATCCTACGTATCTCCTGACCAACCGGCTGGGGCGCGATGGGTTGGACCTGCCGCGTATCGTGCGTGCGCTGACGAGCCAGCCCGCTGATTCGGTGGGGCTGAACGACCGGGGTGTGATCGGGCCTGGCTACAAGGCCGACCTCAACGTGATCGATCCCGGGGCGATGGTGCTCCATCGCCCGCACATCGTCCATGACCTTCCTGCCGGGGGCAAGAGGTTGCGGCAGGAAGCAGACGGGTATGTTGCAACGATCGTGTCCGGCACGATAACCTACCGCGGCGGCGCGCCGACCGGGGCGCTGCCGGGCAGGCTGGTGCGCGGCACCCGATCGGCGCCTGCCGGCGGGAAGGAGCGGGCACTCGCGACCGCCGCCTGACCACTTATCAAGTAATCGAGTTTCGATCCCAATAGGCGCGCAGCCGGCGGATCAGACCGTCCTCGCCCACTTCCATCGTTTCGATCACGGACACCGTCGCGTCCCCCGCATCGCCGCCGAAGATCGTCACCTCGAACAGCATCGCCGCCTCATTTCCGTTGACCGACAAGCGCAGCAGCCGAGCGTTGGTGGGCATTGTCCCGACCGAGCCGTAGAAGGCGCGCAGCGCGTCGTGCCCGACCATTGCTGCGGTACCGACCGGATCCTCGAACGCGGCATCGGGGGCGAACAATGCGAGCCGCGCATCGAGATCATCGGCCGCGAAGCTGGCGAGATAGGTGCGCGTGATCGCCTCAATCCGCTCGCGCAACGGCCCTTCCCGTGTCTCCGCCTGCGCTACGAACAGATCGCGGAGCGCGGTCACAAAAGGATATCGGGCTGATCCTCGCCCATCGCATAGCCGCCGAACAGGCGGCCGTAATTCTTGTGGTTGGCGGCAACGTGCTGCCGTCCGGTCAGCATGTTACGATAGATGCGGCCCATGCCGGTCTTGTCATAGACGCCGCCCCCGCCCGCTGTGACGATGATGTCCTCGGCCAGTTTCACGCAGCGATCCGCGACCTTCGCACTCTGGAACCGGAACTGGTGCCGCAGCGCCATTGGCGGCATCTCGTCGCGTTCGGCATAGCCCTGCATCACATCGAAATTGGCGAACATCGTCGCCTTCATCTCGGCGATTCCGGCCAGCGCCTCGGCTACGGCGATTTGGGCGTCAGGATTCTTGGCGACACTGCTGCCCATGAACTGCTTGGTCTTGGCGTACTCCACGAACATGTCGGTCAGATGCTGGAGCGCGCCGATCTGCCCGCTCGTGATACCGCGCATGAAGACAAGCATGAACGGCATCCGCGTCTGCGGCACGTCGTTCCACGCCTTACCCGGATTGTGGCCGGTAAAGCCGTCGATCATCTTGTGCGTGCGATATTCGGGCACGAACGCCTTTTCGACGACGATGTCCTGGCTTCCGGTCGCGGCGAGGCCGGTGGTGTGCCAGGCATCGACGATCTTGGCGTCCTTGCGCGGCAGCAGGAACGAGCGGTAATCGGCCGGATTGCCATCGACGAAACCGCCCAGGAACGTCCAGTCGCAATGATCGCAACCGCTGGAATAGGACCAGCGCCCGCTGAACTCGTACCCGCCCTCGACCGGAACCGCCTTGCCGCCGGGCATATAGGGCGATGCGATCAGGACCGACGTGTCCCCACTCCACACGTCGATACAGGCCCGCTCGTCCATCAGCCCGATGTGCAGGCTGTGCAGCGCGATCACGCCGAAGATCCAGGCGACCGACATGTCGCCTTCGGCCAGCGTCATCTGCACTTCCGCAAAGGCACGCTGGCCCAATTCGTACCCGCCATACTTCGCCGGCTGGAAGACCCGAAACAATCCGGCGTCCTTCATCCGCCGCACCGTGTCAGGATTGACCATCCGGTTCTTTTCGTCGTCGGCGGCCCGTTCCCGCATCAACGGGATGAGCTCGCGGGCGCGCTCGACTAGTTCTGGGATGGTCGGGACGGAATGCGCCTCGGCAACCCTGCCCGCGATGTTGGTGGCCATGATGCCGAGCTCCTGTTTTTTGTTCACTGAGACGGTAGCGCCGTCGCCCGAACCATCATCATCCGTTCGGACGATCACGATCGGAACGGCCAAGCAGCCGCGCGATCGCGCCGCCGAGATCGCTGGTACTTGCCGTGCCGCCAAGATCCGCGGTCAACTCTCCGCCGCCGAGCGTCGCGGTAATTGCGCTCATCACCATCAGCGCCGCTTCGCCCTCGCCAAGATGTTCCAGCATCATTGCGCCGGCCCATATTTGCCCGACCGGATTGGCAATCCCTCGGCCTGCAATATCGGGAGCGGAACCGTGCACAGGTTCGAACATCGACGGAAAGCGCCGTGTCGGGTCGAGGTTCGCGGACGGCGCCACCGCGATCGTGCCGGTACAGCCCGGACCGAGGTCGGACAGAATGTCGCCGAACAGGTTCGAGCCAACGACGACGTCGAATTGTTCGGGAGCCATCACGAACCGCGCAGCGAGGATATCGATGTGGTGACTGTCGGTCGCCACCTCCGGATAGTCTGCGGCGACGGCGGCGAAGCGTTCGTCCCAGAACGGCATCGAGTAAAAGAGACCGTTGGATTTGGTAGCGGACGACACATGCGGTCGCCCGAGCTGCCGGGCTAGCTCGAAGGCATAGCGGATGATGCGATCGGTCCCGCGCCGGGTGAACAGCGCGGTTTGAATGGCACATTCGTCATCACCGCAGCCCGACCGGCCGCCGAGCCGCGAATATTCACCTTCGGTATTCTCGCGCACCACCCAGAAGTCGATATCGCCGGGCTCCTTGTCCTTCAGCGGACACGGCACGCCCGGCAAGAGGCGGATTGGCCGAAGATTCACATATTGGTCGAACTCACGACGGATCGGAATCAACAAGCCCCAAAGCGAAACGTGATCGGGCACGCCCGGCCAGCCGACCGCTCCCAAGTAAATAGCATCGTGTTGCGCCAATTGCGCGATGCCGTCCGCCGGCATCATCGCGCCGGTTTCGAGATAGGTCCGGCAACTCCAGTCGAACACGCGCCAGTCGATCGCGAAACCACACAGGTCGGCGACGCGGTCGAGCACGCGCTGCCCCTCCGGCATCACTTCACGACCAATACCGTCGCCGGCGACAACCGCGATCTCGTAGCGCCTCATGCAACGGCGTCGCGCGAAATCAAATCAGCCCGCAGCATGTGCTTCAGCACCTTGCCCGAGGCATTTCGCGGCAGGTCGGGCAGCAGAACGATCCGCTCGGGATATTTGAACCGAGCGACACCGTGCTGCGCCAAGATGCTCGTCAAGTCGGGAATTGTCGGGGCGGCACCCGCAGCGGGCACGATGCACGCACAAGCGAGTTCGCCGGTCCGCGGATGCGGCAGGCCGACGATGGCGATGGCGGCGATGCGGGGATCGGCGATCAACAGATCCTCGACCTCCTTTGGGCTGATGTTCTCGCCGTTACGGATGATGATGTCCTTCTGGCGTCCCGTGATGACGATATATTCTCCGTCGATCACGCGGCCGAGATCGCCCATCCGAAAGAAGCCGTCGGCGTCGAACGCGGTCTGTTCGTCCGCCGGGTTGAGATAGCCGACGAGCATCTGCGGCGCCTTGGCCAGCAACTCGCCATTGCCCTCCCCATCATTGCCCGCGACGCGAACGATCGCCGCGCCGATCCTGCCGTCCGTCTCGGCGGCGTGTTCGCCGTCATCCAGGCCAACCGAGCCGATCGTGATCGTCGGCACCTCGGTCGAACCGTAAACGCGGCTGGCGGTCGCGGTCGCGAAATAGGCGTTGGCGTCGCGGATCAGCGACGGCGGCACCGATGCGCCGCCACAGATGAACAACTCCAGGCTCGGCAGCTGGCTGCCGCCAGCGCGCGCCGCCGTCAGCAACTGCTCGAGGAATGGGGTTGCGCCGGCCATGTGGGTACAATGCTCGGCATCGATCAGCGCCGCGCCCGCCGCCCCGTCCCATTGCTCCATCAGCACCGCGCTGGTGCCGAACAGCATCGGCATCTCGAACGCGTAGAGCGATCCGCCGATATGGCTGACCGGCGACGGTACCAACCAGCGCGTCCGGCGTTCGCGATTCCAGTGGCGGTGTAGCTGGACGATGTCGGCATTTATCGAATTGTGCGTGTGCAATACGCCTTTGGGCCGCCCGGTAGTGCCGGAGGTATAGAGAATCATCCGCACGGCGCGTGGATCAACCGGCTCGAACGTCGCGCCCGCGTTGCCCGATGCGATCAGCTCGTCATAGCCGATATGCTTCCCCGCCTCGCCGCGCAGCACGACCACCTGCGGCGGCGCGTCCAATCCGGCGCAGACTTCCGCCAGCAAATCGCGATAGTCACAGCCGCGAAAGTATGCGGGGACGAAAATCATCTTGCTGCGGCAATCGGCCAGCATGAACGCGAGTTCGGCATGACGAAAGTTAGTGACGAGCGGATGGCTGACGGCGCCTAGCATCGCACTCGCGAGATAGACCGTCGCCGCCTCGTGCCAGTTGGGCAGCATGAACGACACGACGTCACCGCGCGCGATCCCGCGCCGGCGCAGCGCATCAGCGAGCCGAGTGGCGTCCCGGTACAGCGCCGCGGCTGTCACGCGCACTGTCGCATCGACCAGCAGCTCGCGCTCGGGAACCTCTGCCGCCTGACGCGCCATCGCCTCGGCGATCGTGGTGTCGGGCCACCAGCCGCCGCTCCGCGCCAACGCCTCGAGATCGGGATCGTGGCGGATCGACCAGCCGTCGATCATCCGGCGCTCGACACCCTCCGCCATTCGGCTCAGCTCTGCACGCGCTTGGCGTTGCGGGCTTCCTCCGACAGGAATTTGGTCGTGGTCCAGCCACCATCGACCGGAAGCACCTGGCCATTGATGAATCCCGCACGATCGGAGAGCAGGAATACGATCGCCTGCGCCACATCTTCGGCGGTGCAGGTGCGATCCATCGGCGTCATCTCGAAGTTCATCCGCCTGAACAGCTCGTTTTCCCAATTGTACGCCGTCATCGGCGTTTCGGTTACGCCGGGCGCGACCGCGTTCGAGCGGATACCCTGCGCGCCATATTGGGCCGCCATGTGGAGTGTCAGCCCGTTGAGCCCCGCTTTCGCCGCCGAATAGGCGCCCCCGCGAAGGCCTCCGACGAGACCGTAGGTCGATGAGACATTGACGATCGCCGACCCGGGCCGCATCGCACCGATAGCCTCACGGCAATAGCGGAACGGCGCGCGCAGCAGCACGTCGATAAAGCTGTCGAACGTCGCATCGTCGGTCTCGTGGACCGGCAGCGGCTTGCCCTTGCCGGCGTTGTTGACCAGCCAGTCGAGCCGCCCGAACCGGTCCAGCGCCAGTGCCACCGACGCGGATGCCGCCCCGACGTCGGTCACGTCGGCAACGTGGATCGCCACCCGGTTCCGGCCCAACTCGTCGGCGATCGACTCAAGCGTATCACGCGTACGCCCGACGGCGACGATTGCCGCTCCCTCCGCCGCCAAGAGGCGCGCGGTCGCCGCGCCGATGCCCGTGCCCGCACCGGTCAGAATCGCGACCTTGCGCGTGTCGGCCGTCACATCTCACCGTTCAGAAAGGCGATCGACTGACGGTTGAAGTCATCAGTCTGCTCGATCATGTACCAATGGCCGCAGCGGTTGGAGACAATCAGCCGAACGTCCTTCGCGCGTTCCAGCAGCACCAGCCCATGACTGACCGGGATGAAGCGATCCTGCGCGCCCCAGAAGCACAGGATCGGGCACCCGATTTCCGCCAGCCGCTCGGCATGGTTGCCGGTCCGCATTCTCGTCCACACTTCGCTTGGCTGAGTCAGCGCAACGGGATAGCGTTCGGACACCGCGTCCTCGCCGAGCTGGTCGGGCGCGATCACTAGATAGGTCAGCAGCTGGCGAAACGACGCCTCGTCGGTCGGTCGCTTGGCCACCCACTCGAACATCCGGTTCAGCCCAACCTGATAAGGAACATAGGTGCTCCCGTCGGCCAACCCGCCCGGCGCCATGAGGATCAGTTTCGGTACCAGCGTCGGGTGCGCCAACGTGAACGCGGTCGCCAGCAACCCACCTAGCGAGTTGCCAACAGGCACGACTTGGCCGATGCCGAGCCCGTTCACGAATTCGTGCAGCACACCGACATAGAAGTCAGTCGAATAGTCGATGTCGGTCGGCTTCGACGAATAGCCATAGCCCGGATAATCGATCGTCAGGCAGTGATAGCCCGCGTCGGCGAACGCCGGGAAATTCTTCTTGAAATTGGAATAGCCGCTCGCGCCCGGGCCGCTACCGTGGAGGAATAGCACACTCGGGCGATCCGCACCGCGCTCCCCTGTCTCGTGATAATGGATGGTGTAGCCGCTCGGCGTCTCGAAATACTTGCCCTCGGGAAACGGTTTGTCACCGGCCATCGAACCCTCTCCACTAATCTTTGCCCCGCCTGCGGCGCGGCGCGTCGCAACGCATCGTCCAACCGGCCTAGGGCGAAACCTCGACACCCGTATCGTCTGCAAAATCAGGCGAAGGTCCGCGAAGATCGCGGGAAGCGGTAGGGCACGGATGCGGGGGCAGCACTCATCGCTTACATCATGCGTGAAGAGGTAAGTTCGGCCACCGTGAGGCAAAGCGATCCTGCGAGCCCGTTGGTTAGCGCTGCTCGTAGAACGAGGTGTTGTTCACAAAGCATGGCTTTGAATCCCGTTTGTGTTTGCGTGAGGGTTACAGGGATTCGCCACCATCCAGGGTCAGGATGTTACCCGTGACGTAGCTGGCGGCAGCCGAACACAGGAACAATACCACTTCTGCCACGTCATCCCCGCGGCCCAGCCGACCCAGCGGGATCGACTTCGCCTTGCTCTCCCGCAATTCCGGCATCGCCGCGAACAGCCTGTCGTTCGTCGGGCTTTCGATCCAGCCGCAACGTACGGCGTTGGCGCGCACCCCATAGCGCCCCTCCTCCTTGGCGATTACCGCGATCATCCGGTCGATTGCCGCCTTGCAGATCGCCGAGACGCCGCCGCGCACCTCGATCATCGCACCTTGGTAGCTGCTGATCGCAACGAACGCGCCGTTGGTCGCGCGCAGGTGCGGCAACCCCGCCTGCGCCAGATTGATCGCCGCCATCACGTCGCCATCGAGCCACTCGCGCCACGTCGCGGCGTCGGTCCGGCCAAAGAATTGCGGTGTGAAGGGCGGCCCGCCTGCATAGATCACGCCGTGCAGCCCGCCCAGCGCGGCCGCCGCACCGTCCACCGCTCCCGTCGTTGCCGTCCCGTCGCGCGCATCGAGCCGAACGTCATGCGCGGCGACGCCATGTGCCGATATGGCTTCGCGAAGGTTGGCTGCAGCGTTAGCGTTGCTGTGCCACGAAAACGCGACCGGCACTCCTGCCCGCGCGAAACCAAGGCAGATTGCGCGGCCCAGCCCGCCCGTACCGCCGAGGACGAAGACGCCGCTCACGAACCAAAATGATAGGTCGCACGTACACCTATCGTGCGGGGCTCGCCATAGACGGCAGTCGTGTAGCCGAGCGTGTAGTAATAATTGCCGCCACCGATGCGATAGGTCTTGTTGGCGACGTTGTTGGCGAACAGTGTCAGGTCGAGCGGTACGCTGGCGACATTGCGCAGCCCGACGCTGAGATTGAGCAGGTCGTAGCTGCCGATCACGACGTCAGGGTCGAAAGCATCGAGATTGCGATAGCTGCCCTGGTAGGCATAGGTCGCGCGCAACGCCAGCTTTCCGACGTTGCCCAGATCGCGGTCATAGGCGGCTGTAACCGCGACCTTGTCGCGCGGAGTGTATGGCAAGGGGAAACCGGTGAAATCGCCCTGCGGGCTGACGAACGAACCATATGTCGACTCGAGGTGAGAATAATCGACGCTCAACGTCACGCCGCGGGTAAGCACCGCGTCCGCCCGTACCTCGACTCCCTTGATCGTCGCCCGCGTCGCGTTGGTGACGTAGACACCCACGCCCCCGCCGAAATCCGCGACCAGCGCGCGCTGGATATCACGATATTTATCGCGAAACGCCGCAACCGACAGCCGGAGGTCGACCCCGCCGACGCGGACACGCGTTTTCACGCCGATTTCGATGTCGTCGACTTTCTCCGGTCCGAAGCTGTTCAGCGCCGATACCGGGGGAGCGCCAAGATTGAAGCCGCCGCTCTTGAACCCGCTTCGCGCGGTGACGTAGAGCAATGAGCCGCCCCTCGTTTCATAGCTGAGAGCGCCGGTATAGGTCGTCGCCTGATACGTCCGCGGCGCAAAGGTGACGCGGCAGTTGGGAAAGCTTCCGGCGATATAGGCACACACACCGCCGCCCGCGAAGGATCCGCCCGTTTGCAGATAGGTTTCAGTATAATCCTTCCGACGATCGTGCGTGTAACGCAGTCCGCCGGTCAGCTTGAGCCCTTCGAGCGAAGGAGCGATCGCTCCGAAATCAATCGTCGCTTGGCCGAACGCCGCCTTGCTGGTCAGCTCGTCGCCAATCCGCGATAACACGACTGGCCCGCCGAACACGCGTTGCGCCGTGAGATTGTCCTTCGGATCGTTGTGCTGATAATAGCCACCGATCGACCAGGACAGCGCCTTGGCGAACGAGGTGCCCGCAAGTTGCAGTTCCTCGGTGAATTGATCGATCGCCGGCGCGCTGTTGTTCTGCGGCCCGCCCCATCCCGGCGTCTGGATATAGTCGACGATCGGCAGAGCGGATCCGTCATTGTCGAACGTTACGGCGGAACGGAAACGGGTGTAGCTCGCGATGTTCTTGAGCGTGACGTCGTCGGTCAGGTTGATGGTCGTTCGGTTGACGAGTGTCAGAACCCGTTGCCGCTCGCGCTGGGATGCACCAAGACGTGTCTGGCGTGGACCGATCGCCATCTGTTCGGCGACCGCAGCCTCCGCCGCTTGCCCGAACACGAAGCCGATCGGCGACTGCGGATTGATCGAAGCGAGCTTGGTGCCCACCCCATTTTCGTCGCGGTTGGTATAGTTGAGGATGGTGTAGTTCTCGAAGCCGTCGACCGGACGCAGCAGCAGCGACGCGCGCGCCGCGAGGTAGTCGATGTCGTCGTACCGCTGCCCCGTGCCGACGTCGCGTGTGAAGCCATCGCGTGTCCGGTGACTGACGCCCGCGCGGAACAGCACCTTGCTGCTTGCCAGCGGCAAGTTGACGACGCCTTCCTGCTCGAGATTGTTGTAGCTGCCATAACCGAGCCGAACATAGCCGCCGATATCCGTGGTCGGCCGTTGCGGCTCGAACAGGATCGCCCCGCCCGTGGTGTTACGACCGAACAATGTACCCTGCGGGCCGTTGAGCACCTGAACGTTGGCGAGATCGAACAGCATGCCCGAGCCACCTCCCCCGCCCGGCATCGGCACCTCGGCAAAATAGGCGACGACCGCGGGATCGGTACCGAATGTGGTGCCCTGCCCCCGCAGCGCATAATTGTCTGCATTGCGATTCGTGTTGGTGCTGACGTTGAGCGACGGTGCCAGATACTGCATGTCGCGCACCCCGGAGACGGTGCCGCTGTCGAGGGTGGCGGCGTCGAATACGCTGGCGGAAAGCGGTACTCTTTCCAGATTTTCCGCCTGACGGCGCGCGGTGACGACGATCTCGCCTAGATCGTCATTTCGTGCTTCAGGCGCCGGCACTGCCGTCTGCGCCCTCGCCGGTGTCGCGGTGATCATCACCATGCCGGCGGACAAGGCCAGCATTGTCGCACGTCGGGCCATTCCCTCCCCCTCTCCCATTCGCGGACGGATAGAGCCGCATGGGCGGATTAGGGTCGAGGCAGGTCGCGTCGCCCCGTCTGGAAAGACTAAAGTCAAGATCCAGCCGCTTAGCGGCCCGTAAACATCGGATCGCGCTTCTCGATGTAGGCAGCCACCGCTTCGCGGTGATCGGCGGAATAATTGGTGATCCGTTCATAAGCGATCGACGCGTCGAACAGCGCCACCACCTTCTGCTTGAGTTCCAGATTGCACAGCACTTTGGTGAAACCGATTGCTTGCGTCGCGCCCGCCGCCAGGCGCCGCGCATAGGAGTCCACCCGCGCGTCCAGCTCGGCAGCCGGCACGCTGTGGTTGATGAGGCCGATCCGCGCGGCGTCCGGCGCCAGGATCGGGTCGCCGGTCATCAGATATTCCTTCGCACGCAAATGCCCGATCAACAGCGGCCAGACGATCGCGCCCCCGTCACCCGCCGCGAAGCCCATCTTTACGTGGGGGTCGCCGATCTTGGCGTGGTCGGCCGCGAACACCGCGTCGCACATCAGCGCCAACGTCGCGCCCAGCCCAATCGCGTGCCCGTTCACCTTGGCGATCACCGGCTTGGGACAATCCAGCAACGCACAGATCATCCTCTTGGCCGCGTGCGAATCGAACGTTTCTGGCCGTTCGGCCATGTCGCGGATGTGGTCGATATCGCCGCCCGCGCTGAAGACGCGACCGCGTCCTGTAAGGATCACCACGTCACAATCGCCGTCAACCGCGACTTCATGAAAGAAGCGGACCAGCTCATGCTCGACCGGGGGCGTCACCGCGTTCAGAGTTTCGGGATTGTCGAAGGCAGCGGTAATGATGCGGCCTTCACGCGACACGACCAGGGTCGTGAAACTGTCCGTGTCCATCGCGCGCTCCATCGTTCAGTCGCTTTCCGTTGCCCGATTGCAGCCGCCGGGCAAATCCCCGCAACGGACGATGCCGCCGATCGGTGAGTCGCGAAGGCTACCCTGATCGGACGATGCGACGCGACCCTCCCCTACGCCAGCCTTCCCTCGATAAAGTCGCGCGGCCCGTCGGGATCGCACGCCCGAGAGGAATGAGCCCAGTGTCCGAAGCCGGTCTGTCACGTCCCGTCGATCCGTCCCGGTTCGGCGATTCACCACACGAAATGTACTGGCAGCCGCTGAACGACAGTCTGGCGATGCCGGCGGGCGACGTAGCGGCGATACAGTTGAACGGCGTACGCCGCCGCTTCGAGGAACTGCGCGAGAAGCTGCCACCGCTGCGTAAGTTGGCCGACGAGCAGGGCGTTGCTCGAATCGCCACGCTGGACGACGCCGCACCGTTGCTGTTCAAGCACCTCGTCTACAAATCCTATCCGGTCTCGCTGATCGAGAAAAATCGCTTCGACCGGCTGACCCAATGGCTCGGAAACCTGACGACCGTCGATCTGTCAGGGGTTCGCACCCAGGGAGTGGAATCGATCGACGACTGGCTCGATGCGATCGAGCGCGACGCCGGTGTGCGGATGATCCACACGACCGGCACCAGCGGAAAACTGTCGTTCCTGCCTCGCGGGCCGCAGGAAGCGAGCCGCCAGCTGCGCGCCGCACGGCTGTCGCAACAGCGGATCGGCAGTCCCGAACCGACCGGACTCGATACCATGCCGACGATCGTGATCGGCCAGCGGACGATGTTCAACGGTTACGGCGCGATGGTGGAAGCGCTGGTTCAAGATTTGTACGACGGCGACGAGGCCATGGTGGTGACCATGGGGAACGGTCGGCTGAGCGCCGACGTGCTGTCGCTCGCCGGACGCTTGGCGGCGGCTGGCAATCGCGGCGAACTCGGCCGCGAACAGGTATCGCCGGCGATCCTTGCCCGGCTCGACGAATTCGCGGAGGCACAAAAGAGCGCACCGGCCCGTCGCGCCGCCTTCTTCGACCAGATCATCGAGCGGCTTGCCGGAAAACGCGTGATGATGGCCGGGAACTGGAGCATGTATCATGAGATGATGGAGGCCGGCCGCCAGCGCGGCGCCAAGCATCTGTTCGCGCCGGACAGCTTGTTCATGTGTTCCGGCGGCAGCAAGGGCGCGGTATTGCCCGACGGGTTCAGGGATGTACTGCCCGCTTTTCTGGGCGTCGACCATGTCAGCGAACTGTTCGGCATGAGCGAGATCGCCGCGCTGATGCCCAAATGCAGCGCGGGCAAATACCATCCGCTGCCGTGGATGCTGGTCTTCGTGCTCGATCCCGAAACCGGCCAGCCGTCCCCACGCGAAGGGACCCATACCGGCCGATTCGGCGCGATCGACCTGTCGATCGAGACCCGCTGGGGAGGGATCGTATCGGGCGACGAGGTGACCGTCACCTTCGGCCGCTGCGCCTGCGGCCTCGACGGTCCGCATATCGACAGCGACATCCGCCGCTATAGCGAGAAGGAGGGCGGCGACGACAAGATCACCTGTGCCGGCGCACCGCAGGCGCACGACAACGCCCTCGCCTTCCTGGCCGACATGGACAATAGCTGATGGCCGAACGGAACTTTTCGGTGCCGCTGATCGTGCGCGGCACGGTGATCGAAGGCGACGCAATCGACCATGGCGGCCGCGGCGGCGGGGTCAGTTTCACCGCGCCGGATGTCGGCCCGCACGTCGGCACGCTGGCGTTGGCGACCCCGGGCGCGATGGCCGATCTCTATACGCTGACGCTCGATCAGATATTCGACTATCTCGGCGACTTGGGCTCGCGCCTGTCGCCGCGCATCAATCGCTGGACGGAGGAGGCCTTCGAACTGTCGTGCCGAACCTCGGGGCTAGGCCGCGACATCCTCGGCGCGATGTACGAGAATATGGGCGCGATGCTCGATCCCCGCTCGCTGCGCGAGGCGGCGGCCAACGCTATCGGGCTCGATTTCCTCGAACGCTGGGTCGACGTGCCGCTGCAGGGAAACGTTACCAGCAGGGTGCGCGCATTCGGCGCACGCACCGTCCACATTGTCGCCGGCAACGCGCCCGGCACGTCGTTGCTGACCGTGGCGCGCAATGCCATCACGCGCGGGGACGCAATCATCAAGACCCCTAGCAACGATCCGCTGACCGCCGCCGCGATCGCGCGTACGATGATCGACATGGCGCCCGTCCACCCGCTGACGAAGCATCTGAGCATTGCCTACTGGAAGGGCGGCGATGCGGCGGTCGAGGCGAAGCTGTATGACCCCAAGCATATCGAGAAGATCGTTGCTTGGGGCGGCATGGCGTCGATCAAGCATATCGCCAAATACGTCCAGCCGGGGGTGGAGCTGGTCGCGCTGGATCCCAAGCTGAGTTCGACCATCATTGGCGAAGAGGCTTTCGCCGACGAGGCGACGATGACGCAGGCCGCCGGCGCCCTTGCACTCGACGGCGGCGGGCTCAACCAGGAAGGCTGCGTCAATGCCCGCGTCGTGTGGGTACAGAGCGGCACCGATGATGCCGGGCTGGAGCGGCTCAATCGTTTCGGCCGGATGGTCTATGACGCCATTCAGGCGCTGCCGTCCTATTTGTCCGGCCCCGCGGTGCGTCTCGACCGCGCACTGGCTGAAGAAGTGGACGCGCTCCGGCTCGGCGGCGATGATTGGTATCGGGTAATCGGCGGCGGCCCCGAAGGCGCGGTTATCGTGTCGCAAATGGACGAGCCCGTCGAGTTCGCGACCTTGCTGGCGAACCGTGTGCTCAACCTTGTGCCGGTCGATGACCTCGACACGCCGGTGCGAGCCGTGACCAGCTATACCCAGACGATCGGCATCTGGCCCGAAACGTTGAAGCGCGAGCTCCGCGACCGGCTGGCGCTGCATGGTGCGCAACGGTTAGTCACGCTTGGCCATGCGGTCGGTATGCCCAACCACGGTATTCAAGATGCGATCGAGCCGTGGCGGCGGATGTGTCGCTGGATTGTCGAGGAGGAAGCGGTCGCGGCCTGATGGCATGCTACTGGCGTGCCGCGGCCGGACCTCCGCGAAATTCGGTCGGGAGAGACCTCCCCAGGACTCTCCCGACCGGCGACTTACGCCGCCTCCCGAATCGTGTCCCGTCGTCCCCGCACCAGCCTCCCAGGCAACGCGCCAGTGGGCTCGCCGTCGCGGTAGGTGACCTCGCCGGAAACGATGGTCGCGACATAGCCGTCGACCCGCTGAACCATACGCCGGGCCCCGCCAGGCAGGTCATGACGAACCTCGGGCCGGTGTAGCTTCAGGCGGTCGAAATCGATCACGTTGAGATCGGCCTTCATACCAACCTTGAGAAGGCCGCGGTCGCCCAGCCCCATCGCCTGCGCCGGCTTGCTGGTCAGCTCGCGGACCAGATGGGGCAGCGGGAAGCGGCCTGCCTTGCGATCGCGTCCCCAGTGGATCAGCGTGAAGGTCGAATAGCTGGCATCGCAGATCAGGCCATAATGCGCGCCGCCGTCCCCCAAGCTGACCATCGTCGCGTCGCTTTCCATCATCGTGCGCACGGCCGACAGCGTGCCGTCGGCATAGTTGGTGATGGCGAGATACAGGATGCGCTGGCCGTCCTCCTCCAGCAGCTGGTCATAACAGACCTCCTTGGGACCCTTGCCCAGCGCCTTGGCGATGCCGCCTATGCTTTGGCTGCGGTCCGGTTCGTAATCGAAGCCCTCAACGACCGGGAACATTTCCGGATACATGCTCGCCATCCAAACCATGATGTGGTTGTTGTCCTTCGATTCGTCGGACAGGATGCGGGCGCGTACCGCCGGGTCGCGCATTCGCTCGACCCGTTCCGCCAGCGGCAGATGCGCGATCTCGCGATAGCCGTCGCAATAGCTGAACGGGTTGAATGACAGGTTGAGCCCCCAGCACATACCGACCGCGCGCGGCGCGACCTGACCAGTCAGCGCCAGTCCCTCGGCGCGCGCCTCCTCGGTCATGCGCAGAACGGTCTTCCAGCCTTCGCTGTCCTGCGGAAGCTGCACCAGGGTGAAGCTGACCGGGCAATCGCCGGCCTTGGCGAGCCGCTTCAGCGTTTCGAATTCGGCGACGCCGCCCAGCAGCACGTCGTTGAAATCGGTCACGATCTCGATCACTCCGCCACCCGCCTCGCGGACGCCGCGCGCCAGCGCCATCAGCTCGGCATCGCCCGAGGTTTCGGTCGGTGCGAGCTGCCCCTTCGACGTGCGATGCGCCATCGTGCGCGAGGTCGAGACGCCGATGGCGCCAGCCTCGATCCCTTCTTTCACCAGCCGCGTCATTGCGTGCAGATCGTCCAGAAGCGCCATCTCCCGCTCGGCGCCACGCTTGCCCATTACATAGACCCGGACCGCCGCGTGCGGCACCTGGGCGGCGAAATCCACATCGGCCTTTCGTGTCGCAAGGAAATCCATATATTCGGGAAACGTCTCCCATTTCCATGGGATGCCCGCCGCCATAACTGGCTCGGGAATGTCCTCGACACCCGAGATCACCTCGATCAGCAGCTCGCGTTCTTCCGGGCGGCACGGCGCCAGCCCGATGGCGCAATTGCCCATCACCACCGTCGTTACGCCGTGGTCTGACGACGGCGACAGCCGTTCCTCCCAGGTTACCTGCCCGTCGTAATGGGTATGGGCATCGACGAAACCCGGCGTTACGATCTTGCCGACCGCGTCGATCGTTTCGCGCCCTTCCAACCCGTCGCCGATTGCGGCGATTATCGCGCCGTTGATCGCAACGTCGGCCGTGAACGGCGCCCCACCCGAGCCGTCGATCACGGTTCCGCCACGAATGACCAGATCATATTGCGCCATGATGTTATCCTCGTCCTCTGACCGCGATCCGCACGGGATCGCCGCAGCGTGACCGGCGCCTATCCCTTGCGGCGCCAGCCGTCTTGACCCCTTCAGACTATGACGCGACGCGAGGCCGCGTCTGCCGGCTGTCGTCGCTCGGGTCTGCCGTGGTGAGATTGGCCCAGCGCAGTGCCGCGATCATCCCGCCGTCAACCAGAAGGTCAGTGCCCGTGATGAAGCTGGCCTCAGGCCCGGCCAACCAGGCCACAGCAGCAGCGATGTCTTCTGACGTACCCATCCGTCCCGACGGCGTCCCCGCTGCGGTGGCATCGACCGGCGATCCGACGCTGCGTTCATAGGCTATCATCGGCGTGGCGATGATGCCGGGGCTGACCGACAGAATCCGCGCGCCCTTCGCGCCCCACGCCCCAGCCAGCGCCTGTACGCGCAACTGGTTCGAACGTTTGGCCAGCCAATAAGCGCCCAGCCCCGTGTCATGGCCTGGCACGCGCTGCACCACCTCCCGCAGTCCGTCGATCGGGCCAATCGCGAGCTCCGTTTCGATCTCGGGCGGGACAGGCGTGTAGTTCGCCGCGTTGCTCGCCATCACGATGCCGACGCTGCCAGGCCCGGCAAGGGGTCCGAAAGCATCGAGAACATGGATCGTGCCGATGAGGTTCACCGCGAAGATGCGCTCCCACGGCGCCATTGCCGGCGAGATTCCGGCGGTGTGGACCAGCACGCGCAGTTCGCCCAGCGACCGCGCTCGTTCGGCACAGGCGTCGACCGACGCGCGATCCGACACATCCACCTGCACGCCAGTGACGCGATAGCCCTCTCCCGCCAGCATCTGCTCAGTCTGCGCGAGTACGCCCGCATCAACGTCCGCGATGAGGAGGTCGCGTCCGACCCCCAACCGTCGCGCGCAGGCCAGCCCAAAACCCCGCACCCCGACAACCACCACAACCTCGGCCATCCACGCTCTCCCAATGATCTTTCGACCTGTCCCACGCCGCCGGCGCGCGCGGCATCATGCAAATGGACTATGCGCGGGCGCCGCTCGCAGCCTAAATCCGATGCCGGGGGCATATAAAGGGTCGGATCATGGATCAGCGCAGCGTCATCGTCACCGGCGCGTTCGGCGCCCTTGGCGCAGCCATCGCCGATCGCTTCGCGGCGGCCGGAGATCGCGTCGTGCGGGTCGATTTCGCTCCGGCACCGGCCGATGGCGGCGCGCTGGCGATCGGCGGCGTTGATCTGGCCGATCACGAGGCGGCGCGCGGCGCCCTCGAACAGGCGGTCGATCGGGCAGGCCTCCCGTTGGTGCTGGTGAACGTAGCGGGCGGCTTCGCCTGGCGGACGCTGGAGGACGGTGGCACCGCGGAATGGGAGCGGATGTTCCGCATGAACGCACTGACCGCCGCGACCATGTGCGCGCTCATCGCGCCGCTGCTGCGCCCGCAGCGCGGTGCCGCGATCATCAATGTCGGCGCCGCCGCCGCCGACCGGGCGGAAGCCGGCATGGGCGCCTATACCGCATCGAAAGCGGCAGTGATAAAGCTGACCGAAAGCCTTGCGGCCGAGCTGGCGCGGAGCGACGTGACGGTGAATGCGGTGCTGCCGACGATCATCGACACGCCAGCCAACCGCGCCGACATGCCCGACGCCGACCCGTCCGGCTGGGTGCAACCGACCCAAATCGCCGAGGTGGTGCATTTTCTCGCCTCGCCTGCCGCTCGCTGTATCTCGGGCGCGAGCATTCGCTTGTCGCGCGGTACCCCGGCGGCGTGATAGCGGACGGGTCATGTCATTAACGATGCCCGAACCCGATGCGGCAACGCTCGCCAGGCGCGCCGAGATCGTCGCGGCACTGCGTGCGATCGTGCCAGGCGAAGGCGTGATCGACGATGCCGACGCGCTCCGCCCCTATGAATCCGACGGCTTGACTGCCTATCGACAGCCACCGCTGGTCGTGGTCCTGCCGGAGACCACGGCACAGGTATCCTCGATCCTTGCCTGGTGTCACGCCAACTCGGTCAAGGTGGTGCCGCGCGGTTCGGGCACCAGCCTGTCGGGCGGCGCTTTGCCGCTGGCCGACGGCGTGCTGCTGGGCATGGCGAAGTTCAACCGCGTGCTCGACATCGATTATGACGATCGCCTCGTGGTCGTTCAGCCGGGGGTCACCAACCTGGCCGTCACCCGCGCGGTCGAGGATGCCGGTTTCTACTACGCGCCTGATCCATCGAGCCAGATCGCCTGTTCGATCGGCGGCAACGTCGCGGAGAATTCGGGCGGCGTGCACTGTCTGAAATATGGTCTGACCACCAACAACGTGCTCGGCGTCGAGATGGTCCTGATGGACGGGGAGATTATCCGGCTGGGCGGCCGTCACCTCGACCCGGCGGGATTGGACCTGCTGGGCGTGGTCGTGGGATCGGAAGGTCTGCTGGGCGTCGTCACCGAGGTGACGGTGCGGATTCTGCCCAAGCCGGAAACGGCGCGGGCGCTGTTGATCGGGTTCGCGACAGTCGAGGGTGCTGGCCGCTGCGTTGCCGACGTGATCGCTGCCGGAATCATTCCGGCCGGCATGGAGATGATGGACCGGCCCGCGATCCACGCGGCGGAGGCATTCGTAAACGTCGGCTATCCGCTCGACGTCGCCGCATTGTTGATCGTCGAACTCGACGGTCCCGCCGCTGAGTGCGACCATCTGATCGGTGAGGTGATGCAGATCGCCCACGCCAATGGTGCGGTCTCGGCGCGCGCCTCGACCGATGAGGCCGAACGAATCGCGTTCTGGGCCGGGCGCAAAGCCGCCTTTCCGGCGGTCGGCCGGCTGGCGCCCGATTATTATTGCATGGACGGCACCATCCCGCGCCGCCGGCTGCCGGAGGTGCTGGAGCGGATGGCCGCGCTCTCCGCGCAATATGGTCTGGGCGTCGCCAATGTCTTCCACGCCGGCGACGGCAACCTCCATCCGCTGATCCTGTACGACGCCAACGTGCCGGGCGAACTCGACCGGGCGGAGGCGTTCGGCAACGATATTCTGCGGGCCTGCGTCGCGGTCGGCGGCGTGCTGACCGGCGAACATGGTGTCGGTGTCGAGAAGCGGGACCTGATGCCGGAAATGTTCGCCGACATCGACTTGAAGCAGCAGCAGCGCGTCAAGTGCGCGTTCGACCCCGAACTGCTGCTCAATCCCGGCAAGGTGTTCCCGACCCTGCACCGGTGTGCCGAGTTGGGGCGGATGCACATCCATCGGGGGCAACTGCCCTTTCCCGAGCTGCCGCGCTTCTGACGATGGCGATCCGCCCCACCGACAGTGCCGAACTGGCCGACGCGATCCGCGACGCGCGCGCTCACGGGCGCCGACTGGCGATCCGGGGCGGCGGCAGCAAAGCGGCGATCGGCACGCCGGCGACAGATGCGGAGGCGCTCGATCTGCGCGCCTTCGCCGGGGTGATCGACTACGACCCGGCCGAGCTGGTGCTGACTGTCGGCACGGGCACGCCACTGGCCGAGGTCGAGGCGCTAGTCGCCGGCGAAGGCCAGATGCTGGCGTTCGAACCGTTCGACCACGGGCCGCTGTTCGGTGCCGAGGCCGGCCGAGCGACGATCGGCGGCGTGGTCGCCGCCGGTGTGGCGGGATCGCAGCGACTGACGCAAGGCGGCGCGCGCGACCACCTGCTCGGCTTTCGCGCCGTCGCCGGCAGTGGCGAGGCACTGATCGGCGGCGCGAAGGTGGTCAAGAACGTGACCGGCTACGACTTGCCCAAGCTGATGGCGGGCAGCTGGGGGCGGCTCGCCGCGCTGACCGAAATCACGCTGAAGGTGCTGCCCTCTCCACGCGAGCAAGTGACGAGGGTGCTGCACGGTCTCGATATCGACGCGGCGGTGGCGGCGATGGCGATGGCACTCGGCTCGCAGGCGGACGTCGCGGCAGCGGCCCATCTTCCTGCGGTCGCTAACGAACAAATGTCGGTCACCGCGTTCCGGATTCAAGGTTTCGGTCCGTCGGTAACGGCGCGCTGCGCGATGCTGGAGCGCAAGCTCGACGCGTTTGGCGCACTGCAGCCGGGAGATGCGGCGCTCTGGCGCGATCTCGCCACGCTGGCACCGCTAGAAGGCGACGCGCCGCTGTGGCGGATCAACGTGCCGCCGCGGGGCGCGTGTACCGTCACCCTGGCCGACTGGCCGGACGGTACACGGTGGCTGCTCGACTGGGCGGGCGGGCTGGTCTGGCTGACAACCGGCGCGGATGCGGAGACGGTTCGGACTGTTGCGACGCGCGCCGGAGGTCATGCGATGTTGGTCCGCGCCGATACTGCCACACGCACCAGCGTCGCCGCGTTCCATCCCGCGTCACCGGGCGTTGCCGCGCTGGAGTATCGCGTTCGACGCGCGTTCGATCCGGACGGTGTGTTCGAGACCGGCCGGTTCGGGAACGCCGGCGCGTGAAGACCGATTTCGCCCCCGACCTGCTCGCCGATCCGGCAATGGCGTCATCCGAGCGGGTGATCCGCAAATGCGTCCATTGCGGCTTCTGTACCGCCACCTGTCCGACCTATGTGTTGCTTGGCGACGAGCTCGACAGCCCGCGGGGGCGCATCTACCTCATCAAGGACATGTTGGAGAACGAGCGCGATCCCTCGCCCGAGGTGGTCAAGCACATCGACCGCTGCCTGTCCTGTCTGTCCTGTATGACGACATGTCCGTCCGGCGTGAACTATATGCACTTGGTCGATCACGCCCGCGCCTATATCGAGCGGCGTTACCGGCGGCCGGTGACGGAGCGGCTGTTTCGCGCCCTTCTTGCGGCAGTGCTGCCGCATCCCCGTCGTTTCCGCTGGGCGTTGCGCCTCGCGCGGCTGGCGCGTCCCACCACGAAGGCCTTCGCCGCGATGCCCGCGCTCAAGCCGCTCGCGGCGATGCTCGCGCTCGCACCCAAACGGCTGCCGCCGCACGCCGCCACGGCTGACATGTTGGTGCCGGCTGCGAAGGGACGCGTCGCGCTGCTCGGCGGCTGTGCGGAACCAGTGCTGCGACCCGAGTTCCGCGCAGCCGCGGTCCGGTTGCTCAACCGTACCGGATACGATGTGGTGTTCGCGCGCGGCGAGGGGTGTTGCGGCGCATTGGTTCACCATCTCGGCCGCGAAGCGGAGTCGCTCGCCGCCGCGCGGCGCAATGTCGACGCCTGGCTGCGGGAGATCGAGGGCAATGGGCTAGACGCGATCGTGGTCACCGCCTCGGGTTGCGGCACGACGATCAAGGATTACGGTTTCATGCTGCGCGACGATCCGGCTTATGCCGAAAAGGCCGCGCGCGTGTCGGCGCTGGCGCTGGACATATCCGAATTCCTGGTGGACCGGATGCCGGCGCAAGGGGACGGCCGCGGGCTGACGGTGGCGTATCACGCCGCCTGCTCGCTGCAACATGGGCAAAATGTAACCGACGCGCCGCGCCGGCTGCTGGCCGGCGCCGGATACGTAGTCCGCACGCCGGTCGAGGCACATCTGTGCTGTGGGTCGGCCGGCACCTACAACATCCTGCAGCCCGATATCGCCGGTCAGCTCGGCGACCGCAAGGTCGCCAACCTCGAGCGCCTCGCACCGGACATCATCGCGACCGGCAATATCGGCTGCGCGACGCAGATCGCCCAGCGCAGCGCCGTGCCGGTCGTTCATACCATCGAACTACTCGACTGGGCGACCGGCGGCCCGACGCCCCCCGCTCTCCAACGAAAGTCTGCCACATGACCCGCATCAGCCTCGACCAGGCCAACACGATCATCGCCGCGGCGTTCTCGAAGGGCACCGAACTGAAGCTCAAGCCGCTCAGCGTCGCGGTGCTCGATGCAGGAAGTCATCTGATCGCGTTCCAGCGACAGGACGGCGCGTCCACGCTGCGCCCGCAGATCGCCTGCGGCAAGGCGGGTGGCGCGCTTGCGCTTGGCGTTTCGAGCCGCGCGATTGGGGAAATGGCGACGGAGCGCCCCACTTTTGTCGGTGCGTTGGCGCCGATCGCGCCACATGGTGTGGTTCCTGCGGCGGGCGGGGTGATCGTAATCGATGGCGATGGTGCAACGATCGGCGCGGTCGGCGTGACCGGGGACACAAGCGACAATGACGAGGTCTGTGCATTCGCCGGAATCGCGGCGGCCGGCCTGCGAGCCCAAGCATGAACCGGACCCAATTCAGACGGAAGGCATGATCGATCGTGCCGTCGTCGCATTCGAAGCGACCGCTGAAGATCGTCGAGGTCGACCTGGAGGGTCCCAAAGCAGGCAAAGTGCTGGTCGGGATCATGGCGACGGGGATTTGCCACACCGATGCCTACACGCTCGACGGCTTCGACAGTGAGGCACCTTCCCGAGCTTCCTCGGCCACGAAGTTCGGGCATCGTGCGCGAGGTCGACCCCAGCGTGACCGGCGTAAAGCCCGGCGACCACGCACGACCGAGCTCGGCATAAAGATCACTCCAAGCTCAGTTCTGCGGAAGACCGAGTTTGTCCGTAGGGCCGGCTTCTGTAGAATATCAAGCCGACGGCAAATCCCCCGATACCGACGATATTGGTAGTTATGTCGAAGGTGGTGATCGCATATAGGCCCAGCCCGATCAGAACGAAGCTGCTCAGCGCCGGAAAGACGCAGAGGCTGATCCATGTCATCAGTGAATCTCGGTACGTGTGGCGGAATAGCCAAGCGGCAGAAATTCCAGCAAGTCCGAAGTAATAGTCCACCTGAAGACCCAGAGCCTTGACCGAGGTCGAGAGGATCATCTCCACGCTTGGCATAAATGCCGAGCCCCAGATAAGTACCAATCCAAGGACGACGATGACGAGAATTGCGTTGGTTGGAGATTGACTCTTCTCACTGACCTCGCCGAACCGAAGCGGCATGGAGCCATCACGTCCCATCGCGAATAATGTCCGGGAGAACATCAACATCGTCGCCTCCAAAGCGGCGACGCTGGAAAGGATCACGGCGGCTGAGGCGAGAAGACCGCCCTGTCGACCAAGTCCCGCCCTAGCCGCGATATCGAAGATCAGATTGTCGGTGGCGTGCTGGGCATCATTTATTGACATCACCAGCAACGCGATGGCGGCGAATCCCGCGTACAGGACGATCGTGATGAATATGCTGACCAGTCCACCCAAGCCTGCGTTGCCGCCTCCCCCCGATGTTTCTTCTCCCAAATTGGACGTGACGTCCCAACCCCAGTAGAAATAAACCGCTAACAGAGCGCTGGCAGATAGGCTGTCGGGAGAAAGTCCCTTGCCGAGCCATCGCCAATCGAAATCGTTCACGGCGCCGACCTGCCGAACATGGTTCGCGGCGATGACCAGTATCACGATCAAGATGAGGAGTTGTGCGGTCGTGATTATGAGCTGGGCCCGGCTCGTGACGATGATGCCGCGCATTACCACTAGGGCGATAATGGCAAACCAGGCGCTTGCTATGGCTGCGGTGATGACCACGTTGCCGACAAATTGCGGCGCTATGAAATTCAGCGTCGCCGTAGCGATGGGAACACTTCCGCTTACCATGAATATCAGCGTAGCGGCCAGCAAAGCCCAGCCGGACATAAAACCGGGAAGGCGTCCCATCACCGCAGACGTCCAGCGGTAAGATGCGCCGGCGTTTCCGTCGCGCTCGCCGAGTGCCTGATAGGCCCTGGCGATACCCAGCATCGGAATGGCGAAAACGAGCAGCGATACCGGCGCGAAGTGCCCTGCGGTTCCGATCAGGACCGCCGTTCCCAATGCGACAGACGAGGCCGGCGCGCTGCCGGCGATGCCCATTACCATGGATTCGACAAAGGAGAGGGAGTTCCCTCTGAGGGAATTGCTCATATATCGCCGTCTTTCGAGAAGCGCATCCGGTTGCGCCGCTCTCCAGCTTCCAGCTGCAATCCGTAAAAGAGTGTTTTCCTTACGGATCGGGCAAGTCGCTGAAGATCGGCACACGCACCCCGGAGTGCTGCGGTGGTTGAGGCTGCGCTTCTCAATTCCTCACGGCAAGGGTGATTCCCACGGTCCTGGGCCGCAACGTGGTGGCCGTCCAAACCGGGTCGTTCTGGATCGGTCGGGAGGCCGGCGCCAGTGTCAGATACGGATGCGCGTTGGTGATATTCGTCGCGAATGCCGAAATATCGAAATGGCCGAATGTCACCCCGACCCTGCCGTTGAGCGTGGAATAGGCGGGAACCTGCTTGAGCAAGCTGTTGTAACCAAAAGCACCTGGCTGGGTCTGCCCCGCACGCCGTTCCTTCGATGTATAGGTATAGTCCAGGCGCAGGGAGATGTGATAATCCCCAATGGGCTTCAGGTTATAGACACCGGACAGCGAGGTGTTCCAGGGCGCGCTTGCGCCCGGAATGCCTGAGCCCGCAGGAAAGATCACGCCAGTACCACGAATGATGGTGCTGTCGAAGGTAGCCTTGGTATAGCCGACAGCTCCGGTCAGGAGCAATCCTTGCACGGGAGAAACCTCAAGGGACAGATCGAAGCCCTTCGCTGTCGCGTTCCCGGCATTATCCACGAAGTCATAGCCACAGGTAGGAAGCGCAATATCCGTCTGGATGTTCTTCCACTTGATTATATATCCACTCGCGGCAACTGATACCTTGCCATTGAGAACCCTGTTCTTGCTGCCGACCTCATAACTCCACACCGAGTCGGAATTATAGGTGGTTGGCGTGGACGCATAGCCCAGCTGGTTCAAATCCGCGTCGCATACGTTCGGCGGTATGATCGGCCCCGAACCGCCCGGGCGAAACCCCTTGGCCGCTGTGGCGTAGAAGAGGTTATGTTGATCGGGCTCGTACGTTACCCCGAATTTGGGCGTCACCGATGTTTCGAGCTTTTTCGATTTTGCGCTGGGATAGAAAGGTGCCAGCGCATCTTGACCGACGGTGCAGGTACCTCCGGGACCGGCATAAGCTGCGCACGGTGCGCCATAGGGCGCGTTGATGTTGCTTTCGGGCCCGAGAAGGTCGACCATTTGCTCAAAACGGTTACGGGCCACCCGGACGCCGGCCGTCAGCTTCAGATGTTCCAGGATGCGCCAGTCGACCTGAACGAATCCAGCGAGTTGGCTTTCGACCACGTGCCGGTTTTCATCATAGCTGACGGAACCTGGAAGAAGCGGCGCGCCGAACGTGTTGATGAACGCCGTAGAACCGGGGCCGAAAGGGTCGCCGTCGTCGACACCGGCCGGCACGCCGCCAAAGGAAATGACCGGTAGATTGGCGGTAAAGTTTTCCGATATCGGTTGCCTGTCCCGCTGGACGTTGTGGGAATAGAAGGCGCCCACAACCCATTGGAACGGCGAATCGGCACGGTTCGACTGCAGCCGGATTTCCTCAACGAAGTTTTCCTGGGTGTTCTTGAAATCCGAGTTGGCGCGCGCTCCGGCCGGCGGGACGAAATCTTGCGTCAAATATCGATAGTAATATCTTGTATAGTCGGCTCGCTGATTCTGACTGCGATTGTAGTAAGATGTGTTCGACGTGATGGCAGCAAATCCGACGTCCCAGTTGATGCGCAGCGCAGGAAGGTAGAAGCGATCGTTGCCCGGCTCTCTATTCGGCCCGGAGAGCGCCGTCAGACTGGAATTGGTCGCGGGATCGCCCGCCTGATACATATATCGTGCATAACTCGCGCGGGACGGGTCCGAGGCCGCCAGCCAGAACAAACCCACGCCATCGTTGTTGTGAAGCTTCTGATAGGTAATGGATGGTGTGATCTTGAGCTTATCGGTGACAGCCCAGAGAAGGGCTCCATGGAACAACGCCGCGGTATCCCAATTGGCGTTCTTTTCGAATGTGCCGGTCTTGTTGAACGTCACGGCATTTCGGTAGGTTGATGCCGTGGGGTCGACGACCGTGGTCGTTCCATTCACATCGTCGATCCAGCCGCCATTTCTGCGGAAATATGCGCTGATTCTGAAACCGAGCTTGTCGGTGATGATTGGGCCACCGATCGCGGCAGCCGCTTCATAGCTCGGGGCCCCACCCTGGGTCGAGGCCACCTCGGCGCGGGCGCGATAGGAATAGCTGGTAACGCTTGGTTCGGTCTGGATGAAGCGCACCGTTCCTCCCTCCGAACCGGCGCCGAACAACGTCCCCTGCGGTCCGCGAAGGACCTCGATGCGATCGATGTCGAACAAGCTCGGAAAGCTCGTGCTCGGCGCATAACCGAGATTGCGCGCCTGGATAGGCGTGTCGTCGATATAGATGCCCGTGGTCGAAGCGCCGGCGCTCGATGAGATGCCGCGAATCGAGACCTCGTTTCCGCCGATTGCCGATTTTTGCAGCGAAAGCCCGGGAGTCAGACGGATGATATCGGAAAATTGCCGAGCGCCGCGGGCTTCCAACTCTTTCTGCGAGAAAGCGCTCACGCTGATCGGAACCTTCGATAAGGTTTCGGATCTGCGTGTCGCCGTGACAACGATGTCGCTCGATCCTTGTGTCTCCTCACGCTTTGGTGGAGAGTCCTGCGGCTGCGTCTGAGCGCGCGCAGGCGCGGTGACCAGCAGCCCAGCAAAGGCGACCCCAATCATGAGATCATTGCGTAGGTTTCGATGCTTCCTCATTTCCGTGCCCCCGTTTGTTTGGCTATCTTGACGTTGCGATGCAGGTGCCCGGCATCCTCCAATAAAAGCTGAGTCTAAGACGATTGCGCGTGTCGGCTACGTCAAGAGCGCCACTTCACAAGGCTTGCAGTGCCATCGGCGATTGTTGACCACGAATGATAAGGGCCCGGTTAATGGGCAGGAGCGGCGTCGCTATCGGGCGGCGTAATTCCAGGCGAACGGTCCCGTCGTGTGCTTCGATGCGGTGGCATCGCCGGTCTGTGGATCAAATGCGCGGGACGCCCGAATGCCGACTCGGCTTGGCCGGCTCAGTTCCCGCGACCAATCGCGAGTTCGATCTGCGCGGGCACCTCGGGATCCTCGATGGTCGGGGGCATGGTCCAAGGTTGATGATTCGCGATCTTGCGAAGAAGGCCGCGCAGGGTTTTTCCTGAACGGGTTTTTGGAAGAGCCGCTACCGAGTAGACGGTGCGCAGCGATGCAACGGCTCCAATCTCATGCCGAACCGCCGCGACCACTTGCGCGGCGAGGCTGCCATCATCATGCCCAGTACGGGCCACCACGAAAGCCACCGGCAGCATTCCCTTGAGCGGATCGTCGACGCCGACCACGGCACATTCGACAATTCCGTCCACGGCGGCGACTATCTGCTCCATTTGCCCAGTGGAAAGGCGATGCCCGGCAACATTTATGATGTCGTCCGTCCGGCCCATGATGTGGAAGAAACCGTCGTCATCGACATATCCTGAATCCCCGGTTTCGTACCATCCCGGAAATCTCGAGAAATTCTTCGTATAGGCGTCCCGATTGTTCCAAAGCGCACGAAAGGCGCCGGGAGGCAGCGGCTCGCGTATGACCACCGCACCACTGTCGCCGGTGGGTACAAGATGGCCGTCGTCATCAAGAACCGCCAGGCGGTAACCGGGTACGGGGAAGCCGGCACTGCCGCGTCTCTGCCGCAGATCGCCAAGCGCGAGGCAGCTTGCTATCGCGGGCCAGCCGAGTTCCGTCTGCCACCAGTGATCGATCACCGGCAGGCCCGAATGCCGCTCCAGCCACGCAAGGGTGTCGGGATCGGCGCGCTCGCCCGCGAGGAAGATCGCAGCCAGATCCCCGGTTCCGATCTCTGCCAGCATTGACGCCTCGGAATCCTCCTTGCGGATCGCGCGGATTGCCGTCGGAGCCGTAAAGAACGCCTTGACACGATGGGCGACCATCGTTCGCCAGAACACGCCGGCATCGGGCGTGCCGATCGGCTTTCCTTCGTAAAGCACCGTCGTCGCGCCGACCAACAAGGGCGCGTAGACGATGTAGCTGTGCCCGACCACCCAGCCGATGTCGGACGCCGCCCAGAACACGTCGCCGACGCCGATGCCATAAATATTGGCCATCGACCAGGCGAGCGCCACGGCATGACCGCCATTGTCGCGGACCACGCCTTTGGGAATGCCGGTCGTACCGGAGGTGTAGAGGATGTAGAGCGGGTCGCCGGCAGCCATCGCGACGCAAGCGGGAAAAGGGCCGGCGGCAACGGTCGCGCGCAGAACGGCCCAATCACGATCGCGCGACGGATCCAGTTCGGCCTGCAATCGCTCCCTTTGCAGCATCACGACGGTGTCGACCCGATGCACGGCCATGGCGATCGCCGCGTCAACGATCGGCTTATACGGGATGGTGCGCATACCCTCGATGCCGCAACTCGCTGTCATCAGCAGCTTGGGCGTAGCATCATCGATGCGCTTGGCGAGTTCATGCGCGGCAAAGCCGCCGAATACGACGGAATGGATAGCGCCGATGCGGGCGCAGGCGAGCATCGCGAAGATCGCCTCGGGCACCATCGGCATGTAGATGACGACCCGGTCTCCCCGGCCGATCCCCATGCGCACCAACATCGAAGCAACGCTGCCGACCTCGTCAAGCAGCCCGGCATAGGTCCAATGCTGGACGGCGCCCGTCACCGGACTGTCGTATATAAGTGCCGTCTGTTCGCCGCGGCCTGCCGCCACATGTCGGTCGACGCAATTGTGGCAGGTATTCAGGGATGCGCCCGGAAACCATCCTTCGGCCTGATCGAAGGCCTGCTGCGGGCGAACCGTCCAATCGATCGCATCGGCCGCAGCCATCCAAAAGGCGTCCGGGTCCGTCTGACTGTCGCGCCAAGCCGCCTGATAGGCCTCGCTCATCGGTTGCTCCCCACTATCTAATTGCGCTGCGCGCGCTGTTGCGCCGCGGTCGCGTTGCTCGGTCGATGCGTCGATATCAGTCAATCCACGCCCGTCGGTGCAGCCGCCAAGGCCGCGATCTCCGTCTGCGAGAACACTCGTCCACGGGTGAGAAACCGCTTCTCTCGTCCGTTTTCGAGGCTGAACATGCCGCCACGCCCCGGCACAACGTCGATGATGAGCTGCGTGTGCGCCCACGCCTCCCCCTGCGCCCTCGCGATATAGACAGGCGCCCCGGCTATCGTGCCGAGTAGCGTATCGCCGGCGCCGATGCGGAACTCGCCTTGTGGGTAGCACATCGGGGACGAACCATCGCAACAGCCGCCGGATTGATGAAACAGGACCGGCCCATATTCGGCCTTGAGCTGCTCGATGAGATCAAGAGCTTCCGGCGTCGCCACGACCCGCTGGACGCCGCTTTCTTTTGGTGTTCTGCTCATGAACCGCCTGCATCCGCTGTGCTCGCCGTTCAGAAGAAACCGAGCTTCTTCGGGCTATAGCTGACCAGCATGTTCTTCGTCTGCTGGTAATGATCCAGCATCATCTTGTGGTTCTCGCGGCCCATGCCGGACTGCTTGTAGCCGCCGAATGCCGCATGTGCGGGATAAGCGTGGTAGCAATTGGTCCATACCCGCCCCGCCTTGATGGCCCGGCCGAAACGGTAGCACGCGTTGACGTCGCGGCTCCACACGCCGGCGCCCAGGCCGTAGAGGGTGTCGTTGGCGATCTCCAATGCCTCGTCCTCGGTCTTGAAAGTAGTGACGGAGAGAACGGGGCCGAATATCTCCTCCTGGAAAATCCGCATCTTGTTGTGGCCACGAAAGATGGTGGGCTCGACATAATAGCCATCGGCGAGGTCGCCGCCGAGATTGGCGGCCTTGCCCCCCGCCAGTAGTTCCGCGCCTTCCTGCTTGCCGATATCTATATAGGACAGGATCTTCTCGCGCTGTTCGGAAGAGGCCTGTGCGCCGATCATGGTGGCAGGATCGAGCGGGTTGCCCATCTTGATCGCCGCGACGCGCTTCAGGGCCCGGTCCATGAAACGGTCATAGATGCTCTCGGCGACCAGCGCGCGGCTGGGGCAGGTGCAGACCTCGCCCTGATTGAGCGCGAACATGACAAAGCCCTCAATCGCCTTGTCGAGGAAATCATCGTCGTCGCGAGCCACGTCGGCGAGGAAGATGTTGGGCGATTTGCCGCCCAGTTCCAGCGTAACGGGGATCAAGTTCTCGCTGGCATATTGCATAATAAGGCGGCCGGTGGTGGTCTCTCCGGTGAACGCGATCTTCGCAATGCGGCCGGATGAGGCGAGCGGCTTGCCCGCCTCGAGCCCGAAGCCGTTGACGATGTTGAGGACGCCGGGCGGCAGGAGATCTCCGACCAGCTCTGCCCACACCATGATGGAGGCCGGAGTCTGCTCGGCGGGCTTCAATACCACGCAATTGCCGGCGGCCAGCGCGGGCGCCAGCTTCCACATCGCCATCAGCAGCGGGAAGTTCCAGGGGATGATCTGGCCGACGACGCCCAGCGGTTCGTGGAAGTGATATGCCACGGTATCGTGGTCGATCTCGCTGAGCGAGCCCTCCTGCGCCCGGATGACACCCGCGAAATAGCGGAAGTGATCGATGGCGAGCGGCAAGTCGGCGGCGGAGGCTTCACGGATCGGCTTGCCGTTGTCCCATGTCTCCGCAAGAGCGAGCCTTTCCAGGTTCGCCTCCATCCGGTCGGCAATGCGACCGAGGATCAGGGAGCGCTCGGCGACCGACGTCCGGCCCCATGCGTCCTTGGCGGAATGTGCGGCATCCAGTGCCGCGGCGACGTCCTCCGCCTGTGATCTTGCAATCTCACCGATCACCCGGCCGGTGATCGGTGACACATTCTCGAAGTAGCGGCCGGCCTTGGGAGCGACCCATTTGCCACCAATGAAATTATCGTAGCGCGAGGCAAACGGCGCTTTGGCCTGTGCTCCCTGCTGGTCCTGCAAAAGGATGCCCATTCTACTTGTTCCTCTTCCCGGATAGCTTCGGATAATTTTATGATAAACCGCTAGACATCAGATACACCCGCACCCGAGACAGCGGAAAGTCGAATAGGAATTATCTCGACCAGACCTGTCTCATTACTGAGACAGTTTCGTTGTTTCAGTGAGGCAGGCCCCGCATCCCGGCGCGGGCCATGCGACGGTAAAAGGTCGCGCGGCCGATACCTAGCAGGTGCGCCGCTTGGCTCGCATTGCCGTTCGCGGTGGCCAGGGCTTTTGACAGCACGCTTCGCTCTCCTTCCCGGAACGAAGGTGCCTGGTCAGAGCCGAGCAGTCGTTCGAGCGGCTGCGGCGCAGCCAGTGCCGCATCGTCGATCCCAAACATGGCACGCGCTGCCCGGCTGGCACCGATAACCAGATCGTCGCGATCGGTCGCCAGCAGCGTGGTCCCGATCGCAGCCTCATCCGGTAGGTAGATGATGCGCTTGCCCGTAAAATGCCGGCAAAAATAATCGCGCTCGATGCGACGCGCGGCATCGCGGACCAAGGCAGCAATCATCTCCGCCATCGCGGCATCATGGTCATCCCGGCAGCTCGACACGTCAAGCGCGGCGATCAATCGTCCGCAGGGATCGTGAACAGGCGCATCCATGCAGCTGATGCCGATGTTGCGGCTGGCGAAATGCTGATCCCGGTGGATCACGACCGGCCGTTCCTCGACCAGGCAGGTGCCGATCCCATTCGTTCCTTCATCCGCCTCGCTCCAGCGGCAGCCCTCGACCAAACCCGCCGTCGCGAAGCCTTGCGCGTCGCCATCGCCCACGCGCCGCTCCATGATCGTGCCGTGAACATCGCTCAGCACTACGCCACATCCCGACCGCGCGACCGCCCGGAAAATCTGGTCGAGTACCGGTCCGGCAGCCTCGAGCAGAGCGGCGTGCTCGGCCCGCAAGGCGGCGATCTGACTTGCTTCGAGTAAGGTTCGCTTCATCGGTGCCTCGGGATCGAGGCCATGATGCAGGAAGGAGCGGCACCATGATGCCGTCAGCGCAGACACGCCCGCACCGCGTGGGGATTGCACAGCGTCGATCACGGATTCCGCGTGATGAAGATCGCTTCGACTCATCTGTCTCTCCACCGTCGGGTTCCGCATCCCGGAACCGCGAGATCAAAGGTCGTATCGCGGAAGGGCGGCGACGCCGCCGCTCAATAGCCTACGGCAGCGCCGTCCTTCCGATGATCCGATGCGCCCCGCAAGATGCCGGTCCTCGGATCCAAGAGGATGGCCTGATAGCCACCCATCAAGAGGCCATTGCCGCGCTCGACCTTGTGACCCATGGACCGTAACGCCGGGCCGACCGCATCGAAAAGCCGCGATTCCAGAACCACACGGTCCTCGCTCTGCGAATGATTGAAGCGTGCCGCGTCGCTCGCCGCCTGGGGATTGGCCCCGAAATCGAGCATGTTGACGAGGAGTTGCACCTGGCCCTGTGCCTGCTGGTCGCCGTACATAACGCCCATCGCCATCAGCGGCTTGTCGTCCTTCATCACGAACGCGGGAATGATAGTATAGAAAGGGCGCTTACCGGGCGCGATCACGTTCGGGCTTTTCGGGTCGAGCGAAAACAGCGCGCCGCGATTGTTGAGGACGAAGCCGAAACCGGGAACGGTGACGCCCGATCCGAACTCGGCATAGATGCTGTAAATGAAGGACACGACGTTGCCGAAGCGATCCGCGACGCTCAGGTAGACCGTGCCGCCGATCGGCGCGTTCGGCGATCCCACCTTCGTCGCCCGCTGTGGATCGATCCCGTCACACTGCGATGCCGCATATGCCTTGGACGTCAGTCGTTCGGTGGGAATTTTGCTATAATCGGGATCGCCATTCCAACGGTCGAGATCGGCATAGGCGCGTTTCTTCGTCTCGATCATCATGTGCCAGAAGGCGGGGGTCTGATTCACGCCCTGTGCAAGCGTCACCCCCAGGCGCGGAGCGCATTGCTCGATGAGGTTGAGCTGCTCGAGCACGGCAAAACCCTGCGTCGGCGGCGGCATTTCGTAGACGTCGTAGCCGCGGTAGCGGGTGGTGAGCGGCGTCACCCAACGCGCATGGATGCTATCGAGATCGGCGAGCGTGAAGGGCCCGCCGATCGCCTTGCTCTTCTCGACCATCGCACGGCCGATCGCGCCCTTGTAGAATGCGTCGCGCCCGTCTCGCTGGAGCAGTCGCAGGGCCTTGGCGAGATCAGGGTTACGGAAGATGTCGTTGGCGGCGGGCGCACGTCCACCCGGCAGGTAGGTGCGCCGGGAATCGGGATCGCGCCGCACCACGTCCTCGTAGAGCTTCCATTCGCCGGCGATGCGCTGGGTAACGCCGAAACCATCCTCGGCGATCCGCGCTGCGGGCTCGAGAGTCTGGCGGAAGCCCATCGTGCCATACCGTTTCAGCATGGCGTCCCACCCATCCACGGCGCCGGGAACCACTGCGGCGTCGATGTCATTATAGGGCATCGCCGTGAGGCCGCGTGCCCGGAAATGCGCGAGCGTCGCCCCCGATGGCGCCCGGCCGGAACCATCCAGCGCCACAAGACGATGCTCCTTGGCGACCCAGGCGATCATGAACATGTCGCCGCCGATCCCTGCGGCATAGGGTTCGACGACATTCAGTGCCGCAGCGGTCGCCACCGCCGCGTCGAAGGCGTTGCCGCCGGCTTTCAGGATGTCGAGCCCCGCCTCGGCGGCAAGCGGCTGGCTGGTGGCGACCATGCCGTGACGGGCGAGCACTTCTGAGCGGGTCTGATCGGCCCAACCGAAGGCGCGATCCCCCGGTATGGCGGTGAAATCGGCATTGTCGAACGCATCGGGCGCATCTGGCGGCGGCGCAGCGGGCACGGCCTGCTGCGCCGCGACGATTGGCTGCAGGGCCAGCGCGCCGCAGACAAGGGCGGCGAGCATTCCCGCCCGCAGGGAAATGCGCACCGCCACCGTCAGAGCAACTCGGCCATGAAAGCGCGCGTGACGTCGACATAGCCGTCGATATCCGCCTCGCTATGGGCGAACGACGCCTGTGGCCCCGCGCTGATGATGCAATCCCAGTAACCGCGATTGGCCATGAAGACGCGACGCGCGTCCAGCATGTCGAGATCCATCGAAAAGCGCGCTTCCTGATAGTTGCGCGGCAATTCCGGCGTCAGGCACAATCCCGAGCGGGGGCCGAGCCGAAAGGCACGGCACGGCAGATCGAAATCGCGGCACATGCGATCGATCCCGTCGGCCAACCGCGTGCCCAGGGCCGCCACGCGCGCGAAGGCCTCCTCGCTGAGTACGCGCTCGAGTATCGTGCGCGCGACCGCCATGGACAGCGCGCTGCCATAGAGCGTGCCACCGAGGCCAAGTCCCGATTTGCGGTGCAGGATATCGAGGTGCCGCTCGACATGGTCGGCGATCTCACGGGTCATGCCATAGGCGGCGAAGGCGATTCCCGATCCAAAACCCTTGCCGAGCGTCATGAAGTCGCTTTCGAGCGCCCATTCGCGCGTCATCCCGCCATAAGCGAAGGAGAAGGTGTGCGCCTCGTCGATGCACAGCAGTGTTCCGCTGTCCTTCGTGAGCTGGCGCAGACCTGCAAGATAACCGTCATCGGGCTGCACCAGCGTGCAGTTCGTCATGACGGGTTCGGTCAATACCAGTGCCACCTCGCCGCCCTCCAGCGCCCGCGAGACGGCGTCGAGGTCATTGAAGGGAAGAATGATCGTGTCCTCGGTGCGCTTGCCGGACAGTCCCTGATACTCGGGAACGTTGTGGCCGTCCTGCTGGACGACGAGCGTCTCTTCGAGATGCCCGTGATATTTGCCCTCGAATACCACGAGCTTGCGCCGGCCCGTCATATGACGCGCTATGCGCATGATGTCGGTATTCGAACCCGACGCCGCCACGGTGAACTGCCAGCTCGGCAAACCCGTCATTTCAGCCAGGAGCTCGGCGGTGATGACGGCATCTTCCGTCGGCAGCAGAAAATGCGCGCCGTCGCGATATTGCCGGGCAAGCGTCTCCTCGACTTCGGGCACGCCGAAGCCGAGCGTCATCGAAAGATCGGACACGTTCATGTCGACGTACCGATTGCCGTCAATGTCCAGGAAGCTCGATCCCGATCCCTTTCGCGCATAGATTTGTGGATGGGAGTAATAACCGGCCATCCAGGACATCGGCACGCCGGCTGGCATGACACCGAGGGCGCGTGCCCTCAATTCCCGCGACCTGGCGGTACGGCTGTCGAATTGGGCAATTTCGCGCTCATTGATCGCGGCAACCCTTTCGCGATCGGCAGTGAAGCCGTCACGCTCTTTCGTCATGTGGGATGTCATTATTATTTAGCTCCTGCCCAATGGGCTTTCGATTCGCCGACTAAATGAGTGAATTACTCAGGTGTTATTCACCAAAGCTTGGGTCGCTTGCTATTTTAGGGACGAATAGACCTTTTTACCCATGAACCAAGTTTCCAGAACCTTGGTATCTCCGATCTTTTCGGGGTGGCCGGCCTTGGCCAACGTCAGGATATCCTGGTCAAGGATGATAAAGTCGGCGGACTTGCCCACCTCCAGCGAGCCGATCTGCGAGCCGCGGTTCAGGGCGCGCGCTCCATTGATCGTATAAGCTTCGATGAGGTCCTCGATGGACAGCCGTTCCCACGGGCTGAGCGGAGGAAGACCGGGCCGCGCCCGCGTCACGCCGAATTCCATGTTGACGAACGGCTGTGGATCCTGCGTCAGGACTGGAGCGTCCGATCCCGCCGCGAGGATCGCGCCGGCATCCTTGCTCGACTTGGTAGGATAAGTGCAGCGCTCGAAATAGCTGTTCGGATCGTGCAGCGCCTCGTAGCTGTTGCCGTGGACCTTGTTGAAGAACGGTACGGTGCTGAGATCGTAGCCCTTTGGCTCCGCATACATCCAGCTATAGGTATAGGCGATGAAGAAGTGATCGGCCCCGATCCTCTTGACCTGTTCCGGCGTGGCGCACTGGATATGCGCCAGCGTGTCGGGACGCGTGGTCACCCCATCGGCCTTGCGCGCGGCTTCGAGCGCGTTGATCGCCAAGCTGGCGGCCGCATCGCTGATGACGTGGATGTGGATCGTATAGCCCCTGAGGTGCGCCTGCATCACATAATCGTCGAAGATCCACGGCGCATGCTGGGTAATGCCGTAAGAGATGGCACATTGGCCGGGGTGGAAACCGTATCGTTTCATGAAGTCGGCGATTGCGACGGGCGATGCGACCTCATTGGGCCTGGCGCGCACATAGACACACTCAGGTGACGAGACATCGACATAGTCCTTGACCGACAGGAAGCCTTGCTTGTCCTTCTCGAATATCGGTTGAAGATAGGGCACCGGCCTGGGCGCCGCGCCGAAGGTCGGGGGAACGTTGTTGGGATTGGCTTCCATGTCGCCATCGGCGAAGATCTTGACCGAATCCGCCGATGCCAGCGGATCGTTTGCATATTTCTTTTTGATCACATCCGCCTTGGCAAAAAGCGCATTCCAATCGATGCGCCCTTCCGCGTCACGAAAGTCTTCCGGCTCCCAAAGCTGCGCCATGTTGACGCGGAAGCTCATGTGCCCGCTCTTCTGGAGCTTGTCGTACACGTCGTAGATGCTGCCAGGGCCGAAGATGCCACTCTGCGTATAAGCGGCTGCATCCCAGACCGCCGTGATGCCGACGCTGTTGAGGCGTTCGGCGAGCCGTTCCGGCTCCGCCAACAGCTTGGCGAAGTCGTCCCGTTCGACCTCCGAAGTATCGATCGGCGCTCTGCCGTCGTCTTGAATGTCGCCGCTCGGTTCGCCGTTGCTGTCGACACCCACGACCGGTTTGTACTTGGCGAAGTCGGATTGAAGCGTCTTCTTCGAATAGCCTACCGTCTCGCCCTTATCATTTTTCGCCAAGGCCAGCGCAGCGCTGTTGAATACAGCGTGGTGACCGTCCCAGCCGGTCATGACGACCGGGTTGTCGGGCGCGGCCTCGTCGAGCGCGGCGCGCAGGGTCAGATGCTTCGGATCGGTCTGATTGCCTGCCGCATACTCCCATTGCGACACCGCGAGCCACCTGCCTGGCGCAAGCTTGGCATCCTCGCGGCACTTGCCGACGATCGACACAATCTCGGCCAGCGTGTGCGCGGTGGCGTGCAGGTTACATCCGCCGAAATCGACGATACCGCGAGGATGGATATGGGCATCGACCAAGCCAGGGAGGACCAACTTCCCCCCTCCATCCCGGACGATCGTCTTGGGACCGATGAACGGCTTCACCCCCGCGTCGTCGCCCGCGAAAATGATTTTCCCATCCTTGATGGCCAAGGCTTCGACCGTCCGCCGCTGCTGATCGACTGTGTAGATCTTCGCGTTTCGCAACACGGTATCGGCGGTGCGCTGCCGCGTCTGCGCAGGACTCGGCATGACCGGGAGCATTGCCGCGAGCGATACCGCTAGTACCGTTCGCCAGCCCATGCTCGAACGTCGTTGATCCGAACGGGAGTGTCGCCGCGTCACCATATCTGTCCCCCAATGCGATACCGAAGGCTCTGAAAACTGCCCTGTATCCGGAAGCTTCCGAGTTACTGGTGCAGCCTAATGCCAGTCCGCCACAGGATCATGGCGTTTAGAGACATCGGATTCGACATTGCGTGCCAAGGCGACCGGCAATATATGATCCACTTCACGAGATTGACATAAAAGGCGATCTGCCTCATCGTTGGGCACAAGACTCATTGCCTGACGGGGTGAGCATGCTCAATTTCTCGACGGAAACTCTGCCAACGCGCGCTCGATCAGCGGAATACTCCAACGCGTTGGCAAGGTATTATACGGATATCGAAGCCGATCGAAGTATCATTTACGAGATCAAGGAGGGCGATCTTCTTGATGCCCGGTCGACGGGCTTTGCTTTGGGGGCCTTGAACTGCTCCCTGCATCGATGCAATTCGCTCCTTCATCGCTATCTGATCAGACATTTCTCACTTCAGCCTGATTATTCCCTCCAGTTCGTAAAACAGGGTAGCTTGACGCTTGTCAGCGACGACAGAGAGTTGCGCCTGAACCCCGGGGAAATGGCTTTCATCAGGCCCTCGAAAGCCGTTGAATATCACGTCGATGAAGGTGGGAGCGAAACCTATGGCTTCCATATTCCTTGGAGGCTCGCTCAAGCTCTTTCTTATGGCGAGGAGATTGCCCTTGATCGGGTATTTTCTCGTGACTCCGGAATCGGCGCCTGTGTCGCCGCCCTCATGGAGGCGGTTACCCAGCCCCAGAGCCGCGTTGGGGGCCCTGAGGTAGCCATGCTCCAGGTTCTTTTGGTCAACGCGATGATTCAATTGGGAATCTCTCCAAGCACGGCCTCTGGGTCGAACAGGGCGCGGCTCGAATTGATGAGCAACGTCAAGACCATCACGACGGCGCTGCTCGACGATCCCGAACTGGCGCCGGCAAAGGTTGCCGAACGGGCCGGGATATCGGTGCGAACTTTGCATCGGTCATTTCAAGCTTCGGGAGAGTCCTTCTGGTCCTGGGTGCGCGATCGACGGCTGGAACGATGCCATATGGAAATCATCGACCCAAGCTACGCACGCCATAGCATCACCGCGATCGCCTTTCGGTGGGGATATAATGAACTGAGTACGTTCGACCGAAATTTTCGTAAGCGATACGGCGTCTCCCCTCGCATGGCGCGAGCGCAAAGTCGGGGCCACGGCGGAATGCCTTTTATCAAGCCGCCGCGCGCTGGGTAAAGCAAAGCCGAAAAGGGGAAAGAGTTAGTTCCGGCATTCCCCCGGGACCAAGCAGCCATGTGGACCATCGCGCAGCCCAACTCGGTTTGTCGCATTTCTGCCCAGCGCAGCCGATTGACCTGATGGCATTGTTGATGGTTTAGTCGTGAGTAATTTCTCTTTTTATCAACGATAACAACGCGCTGTGCGTAAACCACGTTCCCGTAGGGGTCGCCGGCGTTTTCTATGACTTAGTTGAAATAGTCGACCTAGCGCGTGCAGCTTATCCAACATTTGCCCAATAAAGGTTCCTGGGCAAAAGCGGATGTTGGGGGGACTCGCGAATTTCGCCAGGCACCCCGGCGCTGCAGAAATGATAATCCTGGCCCTCGTGCGATGCATGATGCCGGGTGGCCGCCGGATCCACGATCATGCCGCAAACCGGGTCCACGACCTCTCCTTTGGCCTCGGCGCGGCTGGCGGAGCCATCACTTCGCGACTGCGCATGCTGGTCGGAATGGTTCACGTGATCGCCCTTCAATCCAGTATCATGCAATTTGACTCTTGCGCGCCGTGAGTACCGCGATCGTGCCCGTCGGCGTATGAATGCGGCGGCGTTCGGCCATATCGGCGAAACCCGCGTCGGCACCTTGCGGGGCCGGTGCCCCGGCAAAGCCCTGGCGCCAATCGATCTCGACGCCGGCGCGGGGCGCTCGGTCATATTGCTGACATCGGTGGTTCGAGCGTTCCCAACCACGCGACCAGCGCCAGCACAGCAACCGCACAGCCGGTTTCGATCGCCAGGCTGCGCCGGAGCGCACGCAACGCCGCGAAATGGTCATCCGAGCCAATCGATCGTTCGAAATCCGGCACCAGCCGGAAACGGTTGGTCGCGGCGAGCGCGCCCATCGCTCCGAACAATAGCAGCTTTGCGATCAGAAGCTGGCCGTACAGGCTGACGGGCAGCAGGAGGATGTTGGCAGGCCCGACCAGCAGCCAGCTGTTGACCAACCCCGAGATGATGATCGTCGCGACCGTGATCGTTCCGACCAGCGAGAAGCCGTCCAGCGCGCGGTGCGACAGGACAAGATGGTCGTGATCGACTCGCTCGCGCCGGCGGAGCACTAACGACAGCAGCGCGACCAGCGCCCCTACCCAGATGCCGCCCGCAAGAAGATGTCCGATATCCGCCGCCAAATGGAACCAGCCGACAACACCCTCGTCCATCGCGCCGTGACCGCCCCAGGCCAGGGTGGCCAATGCGATCGCACCCGCACCGGCGACGAAAGGCAAGGCGACCGCCGGACGCCGGCGGAGCGTGAGAGCGACGATCGCCGCGAGCACGAGTACGACAATCCGAACGAGGCAGGCAGTTCCCGCGCTCGTGGCAATGACGATCATCTCGACCGACGCGGGATCCACGGACGCGAGCGGAACGCCCGCCATCCCGGCGGCAAGCACGACCAGGCCGCCAAGCGACAGCACCGTGCCCAGGACGGCGCTACCCCATAGCCACGGACCGAGGGCGATCGCGCCGTCGAAACGCCGTTCGTCGCCGTGCAGCGCATAAAGCGCAAACGCGGCGATGCCGAACAGCACCATCAGGTCGAGATACAGCCCGAACCTGAGGACGATCGCGGCAGCGCCGGTCAACTACTTGACCTTGAAGCTATAGCTTCCCTCGACGCGATGGGTGTCGGTCGACACGACATGATAGCTGAGCGTGTAGCTCCCGATCGACAGCGCCTTGGGAAGCGTCACCACGAGCGTCTTGCCGTCAGTGCCGAGCGTCGTCTTGGCCGGCATCTTCATCGGGACGTTCATCTTCATGCCGGGCATCTCCGTCATGACGAGATCGGCGCCGGAGAATTGGGCAACGAGCCGTTCGGAAAAGACCAGCTGCAGCTGCGCGGTCCGGGCGGAAACGGCGTTGGGCGCAGGCGTTGCGGAAACCAGCTTGGGATGGGCATAAGCTGCGACGGGCGCGACGAGCAGCGCGGCGGCGACGATGGGTGCAAAGCGCATTTGGAATTCTCCGAGAGTCGGCACGACGCCGGCACCAGCAAGTACGCAGGTTGGGCATACAACCCTCATCGATCGGCGACAGAATCCGGGGTTATCCGCGCAATCGGAATTTTTTGAGGGGTTGCCGCCCTGGGCGCGTAAGAGGCAGGAAGAGGCGAGCGGAGCAAAGACTATGGCACAGGATATCGATGCGGCGCTGCGCCGCCTTTCGGCCGCACCGGTGCATCCCGGGCTCGCAGCGATCGAGGATGCGGTATTGGAACGGCTGCACGAGCGGGCGGCAACGCCGCCGTTTCACGGAATCAGGATCGGGTCGATCGCGGCCGCCGCCGCCCTCATGCTCGGCATCGCGAGCGGCATTCCAGTTCGGGCTTCCGCGGCTTCCAACACCCTGTCACCCTTCGGCCCGTCGAGCCCGCTCGCTCCCTCGACACTGCTGACGGCAAGCCGGTGAGGCCGCTTCGCTGGACGATCCTCATTGCGCTGGTGGCATTCCTCGCTGGCATTGCCGGTGTGTTCGTAGGCCACGCGCTGATCCCGGCCCCCAAGGGGCAAGGGGTCGAGTTGCATGACGTGCTTCATCATCAGCTGGAGCTCGACGCAGGTCAGCAGGCGCGGCTCAAAATACTCGAGGAACGCTTCGCGATCCGCCGCCAAGCTCTCGAGCTCGACCTTCGCGCGGCCAATGCACGGCTGGCCGCCGCAATCCAGGCCGAGCATGGCAACGGCCCGCAGGTCGTCGCAGCGGTGGACGCGTCGCACAGGGCAATGGGCGAGCTGCAGAAGGAGACGCTCGCGCATATTTTCGCGATGCGTCAGATTCTTCGCCCCGACCAGGCGGCCAAATTCGATCAGGCGGTGGTGAGGGCACTGACCGTCGACGCGCGGTGACGCTCGACCTCGCCACGTTGACGGACGGCGAACTGGCGGCACTCAGCAACGCCGGGCGCGACACCGCCTTCGCCGAAATCATGCGCCGCTACGGTGATCCCGTCTATCGCATCGTCGCGGGCAACATAGGGGATGCGGACGAAGCCTTGGACCTCGTCCAGGAGACCTTCATCGCTGCGCATCGCTCGCTGGCCAGATTTGACGCGGACCGCCCGATGCGACGCTGGCTCGCCACGATCGCGCTCAACAAATGCCGCGACTGGCGCCGGCGGCGTGCCGTGCGGCGGCTCTTTGCTTTTGCCGTACCGCTCGACAACGGCGCGATGCAGATTGCCGAAGATCGCGCGCTTCCCGATGCCGAGGTGCTGGCGCGCCAGGAAATGGAGCGGGTTGCGCGCGCGATCGCAGATCTTCCGGCGTCCCTGCGAGAGCCTTTGGTGCTTCGAACGCTCCAGGATATGAGTCAGGCCGAGGTCGCCGCGACGCTGTCGATCACCGAGAAGGCCGTGGAAACGCGTGTGCGCCGGGCGCGCATCAGGCTCGCGGAGCGTTTGGCGGGCAGCTGAACCACGCCGCTGGTTCTCGCGCTTCGACAAGCCTCATCGAAATTCGTCGCGAGCGAGGGCTGTGGCGACAGGCTGCGTAATGCCTTTCGGACGCTGAACAAAAACAAGACTGGGAAAGACCATGAGCCAACCGATCGATCGTCGTCAGCTGATGCGCGGCGCCGCCCTGGCGGGAGGCGGCTTTGCCATCGCGGGATGGATGCCGGCCTGGGCGCAGGGAGCGTCGCCTGGCCTTGCCGCGCCGCTGCCCGTCGTCTCGGGCGAGGACATCACGCTCAGGATCGCGCGCCAGACGATGACGATCGATGGCCGTCCGTCGCGGGCGATCGGCATCAACGGTACCGTGCCCGCGCCGCTCCTTCGCTTGCGCGAGGGGCAGAACGTCCGGCTCCACGTCGTCAACGACCTCGACGAGGACAGTTCGATCCATTGGCACGGCGTGCTCGTGCCCCCCCGGTTCGACGGCGTGCCCGGGGTTTCCTTCCCCGGCATCCCGCCGCGTTCGACCTTCAGCTACGAATTTCCCATCAAGCAGTCGGGCACCTATTGGTACCACAGCCATTCGGGGTTTCAGGAGCAACTCGGCCACTATGGGCCGATCGTCATCGACCCCGCCGGAACGGACCCGATCGCGTTCGACCGCGAGCATGTGATCGTGTTCGCCGACCACAGCCAGCTGTCGCCCGAGACGATCTTCCGCCGCCTGAAGGTCGACGCCGGTGGCTTCAACCGGCAGCGCCAGACATTGGCCGGCCTGCTTGCCGGCAAGGACCAGCCGCTCAAGGATCGTGTCGACTGGGGCGGGATGCGGATGGACCCGACCGACATCTCGGACGTGACGGGCTCGGTCTATACCTATGTCATCAACGGCCATGGCCCCGAGGACAATTGGACCGCGCTGTTCACCCCCGGCCAGCGCGTGCGGCTGCGTTTCATCAATGCCTCCTCGATGACGACGTTCAACGTCCGCATTCCCGGGCTTCGGCTGAGCATCGTGCAGGCCGACGGGCAGAATGTGATGCCGGTCGAGGTCGACGAATTTCAGATCGGCGTCGCCGAAACCTATGACGCGATCGTCACCCCGATGGAAGACAAGGCCTATATGCTGGTCGGCGAAGCGATCGACCGTTCTGGCATGGCGCGCGCGACGCTCGCGCCGCGCGCCGGCATGACGGCACCCGTGCCGCCGCTTCGCAAGCGCCCGATCGCGACCATGAAGGACATGGGCATGGACATGTCGAACATGCCCGGAATGGAGGGCATGTCGGGAACGGCCATGTCCGGCGGGATGAGAGCGCGTGGTGCCGATCCCACCGCCGAACAGAACCGCTCGGCCAGGCTCGCGACGCCAGGCGCCGCGGCGATGGCGCCGCCGTCCGCCACTGCCCTACCCGGCATGGACATGGGCGCGATGCCGGGCATGGATCATTCCCGGACAGGGCCTGCGGACACGGACTCGATGGGCGGCATGGACATGGGCCCCATGAAGATGCGCGACTTTTCGAACGCGCCACAAGTGAAGAAAGGGCCGGGCGTCCAGACGATCGCGCCGATGCCGGTGGACCGGACCGGCGAGCCGGGCCAGGGACTGGAGGACGTCGGCCACAAGGTGCTCGTCTACAAGGATTTGATGGCGCTGGAGCGCAATCCCGACGTGCGCGCGCCGAGCCGCGGCCTCGATATCCATCTGACCGGCAACATGGAACGCTTCATGTGGTCGTTCGACGGCGTGAAGATGTCCGACCATATGGAGCCGATTCCGTTCGTCGAAGGCGAACGCGTGCGGATCAATCTGATCAACGACACCATGATGGGTCATCCGATCCACATCCATGGCCATTTCTTCGAGCTGGTTACCGGGCACGGCGATCACGCGCCGCGCAAGCATACGGTCATCGTGCAACCGGGCGGCAAGGTAACCTGGGACTTTACTGCCGACGCGATTGGCGACTGGGCGTTCCACTGCCATCTGCTCTACCACATGGCGGCGGGCATGATGCGCGTGGTGAGCGTGCGTCCGAAGGGAGAGACGGCATGATCCGGCTGCTCGTCCCCGTTGCCGCCACCGCGACGCTTGCGCTCGCCATGCCGGCAGCCGCGCAGGACATGCCGGGCATGCCGGGCATGAAGATGCCTACACCTGTCACCAAGCCTCCTGCGCCGCGAAAAGCCGCGAAGAAGCCCGCGGCAAGAAAGGCGGCGGCGAAAAAGCCGGTGCGAAGGTCCGCACCGCGGCGTGCGCAGGCGAGTGCCGCCGCTCCGGGCGCGGGCGCGATGCCGGCGATGAAGGATAGCATGCCAGGCATGCCGATGCCGCAACCTGGGTCGGCCCCAGTCGCCGCGACGCCCGTTATGGGGAATGAAGGGACAGCCGCCGCCAAGAGCGCGCCACCGCAAGACGACCAGTCGATGTCCGGCATGGACATGTCGGGCGATCATGCGCGCCACGACATGTCGGCGATGCCGGGCATGGCGCAAACCGGAACCGCGCTTCCCGCCGGCAACGCTCCTGCGCCCGCGCCGCCGATGGACCATTATGCCGACCGCGATTTTTCCGCGCCCGAGATGAACCGCGCGCGCGCTGCGATGATGCGCGAGCAGGGAGGTCAGAATTTCTATCAGCTCCTGGTCAACCTCGCCGAGGTCCAGGTGCGAGCGGGCCGCGACGGCTATCGCTGGGACGGCGAGGCCTTTGTCGGCGGCGACATCAATCGACTGTGGCTCAAGTCCGAAGGCGAAGGTGCATTTCGCGAAGGCGTCGAAAGCGCCGAGGTGCAGGCGCTCTATAGCCGCGCGATCGGGTCCTATTTCAACCTTCAGGCAGGCGTGCGGCATGACTTCCGGCCCTCGCCGACCCGGACCTATGCGACAATCGGGTTCGAGGGCCTCGCGCCCTATATGTTCGAGGTCGAGGGCGCGCTGTTCCTCAGCAACCAAGGCGAGGTCCTCGGGCGGCTCGAAGGCTATTACGACCAACGAATCACCCAGAGGCTGATCTTGCAGCCGCGCGTCGAGCTCAACCTGTCGGCGCAGGACGTGCCCGAAATCCGGCAGGGATCTGGGCTGACCGATGCCGAACTCGGCCTACGGCTGCGCTACGAGATCAGCCGCCAGTTCGCGCCCTATATCGGCGTTTCCTATGAGGCGAAGACCGGTAGGACCGCCGATTTCGCGCGCGCCGACGGCAAGGATCCGACGACCACGAGCTTCGTCGCCGGCGTGCGGTTCTGGTTCTGAACCCGCGTTCCGGCGCCTGGACACATTGTAGAGCAAGGCGATGGACACGGAGAGAAATGCGGCATCACTTGCCGAGCTTCCCCTTTACGCGCAGCCCGCTCGCGTTGCTGCTGCACACCACGGCGAAATCAACGAACGTATTCCGGCCAGACTAAGAACGCCGGTCCTTCGGCATCAGCCGGAACATTCCCCGGACCAGGATGGAAGCGCGTGGTGCCGGCTCGGGAACATGAATCCGCGCGACGCCGCTTCGAATCGCTCGGCTTGCCGCCGGCCCGCTGACGCATCGACATCGCGATGGCGCGCCGACCGCCTTTGGTGGCGGCACTGTTCTACTGGAGCGTGACCGTCTGCACCAAGGTGTCCATTTCGCGCGTGACGGCGGCGGTGATGTCCATGGCGTTGTTCCAGCCATAGCTATTGTTGCGTTCGATGACCAAGCTGCAGGCGTTGCGGGTAACGACGCGGCCGAGCGCCTCGTTCAACGCGCGGTCGATCTGCTGCTGCCCGCGTTCCTGGGCGGCGATGAAGCGCACGTTCTGCTGCTGCTCGATCTCGCGCGCTTGTTGGTCGAGCGCGGCCAGTTGGCGCTGATATTCGATCGGCGCGGTGGCGTTCTGGCGCGCCTCGAGCTGGCGCCGCTGCTGCTCGATGCCGTTCCGCCGCTGCGCGAGATCGCCCGACAGCGACGCCTGCATTTGCTTGAGTTGCGCCTGCATCGACTGGCCCGCCCGCGACGCGCCGATCGCGCCGGTGCGCGACAACAGGCACAGTCCCTGGATCGGCGGCCCGAAGGTTTGGGCGGAGGCGGACGCCCCGATAGAGATCAGCAGGAAGGCGGCAAACGGTCCGAACAATCGCATGCCGCCGCCTCTCGCCCAATCAACGCGCGGCTGCAACCCGGTCCGCACAGGCCTGATCCTGCCAGATCACCTCGGACACGGTCACGCTATAATGGCCAGGCGGCCGCTCGAAGCGGATTTCCATCCGGCAGCGAACCCGCTCGAGGCTTCCCGGCGCGACCGGAAAGAACAAAACGTAATTCCACCGCCGGGTGATGCCCTCGCCGAAATGGGGCGGGCCGATCAGCCGGTAGATGCTGAACTTGTCGACGCCCGGCGTGATCATCCGCACCGCGGCCGGGCTGACGGTCGCGCCCAGCTTCTTTTCCTCCAGCGGCCGGTGAGGGAAAGCATCCGGATCGACCTTCGCCACATAGACCGGAACGGGAGCCGAGGCCGCATCCTTGGCGGTCGCCGCGGAGCCCGAAAGACCGCAACCGACGAGAAAAGTAAGCGTGAGAAAGCTGAGTCTCATTGCGTCCTCCTTAGAGCATCGCGCGGAAAAGTGGGTTCCGGTTTTCCGCGAAAAGCGATGCGACTACAAATGTTTAGAGCGGCGTGTCCGATTCAAAATCGGCCACGCCGCTCTAGGATCAGAACTGAATGCCGAAGCCGGCATTGGCACCGACCCGCTGCTGGGTGTCATAGGTCACCCCGGCCTTGAAGATGGTGCGACCGTCATCCATCACGCGCGAGAGGCCGAGCGCGAAGGCGGACTGGCCCTGATAGGTGCCGGCACCGAAAGCGAGCATGCCGCGCCCGGGCTCGAACGCCTGGGGGAGGCCCGCTGCCGCCAGGGCACCGGCGGTTCCGGCATTCGCGTTCCGCTGGATCTTGCCAAGGTCATATTGGATCCCGGCGAGTTTGATATCGGTATAGGCATTGGCCGAAGCGAGCGTGCTGGCGAGTCCGCTGTTGAGCTGCTGGACGTTGACCGCATCGGTCGGCGCGACGCCGGCCGCGACATTGCTCAGCACCGCCGCGGGTCCGCCGGGGTTGAACGTCACCGACTTGCCGCCGGCATCATATTGCACCGAATTGCCGGCGACCTGCTGCACGCTGTAGAGTTGCGAGCCGTTGACCGCATCGGTCGAGGCCGCATTGACCGCACCGGCGCCGACATTCCTAACGACATTGCCGCCCATATTGACCGACGTGTTCTGCCCCACGGATAGGCCGCCATTGGCGGTCACCGTACCGGCAAAGGTCGGGTTGTCGGCCATCGCGACCTGGAGCTGGTTGCCGTTCAAGGTCACGACGGTGTTGGAGCCCGCCGTCACGTTGAGTGTGCCGTTCGACCCGATATTGGTCGACGGGCCGCCATTGGCCTGGATGTTCCAGCCGGCGCCGGCGGTCTGATTGATCGCCTGCAGCGCGTCATTGACGTTGTTGTAGTTGCTCCCGCCGACGTTCAGGTTGGTCGTGACGGTGCCGGTGGTCGGATCGTAGCTCGAATTGCCGCCCAGCCCCGCCGCCGTGCTGTTGCCAAGATTGGTAACATTGTTGGCGACGGTGGTGACGCTGCCCGCGATATTGGTCACGCGATTGTCGAGGTTGGTGATCTGGGTGTTCTGCGCGCCCATCGCATCGCCGACATTGTTATAGGTGTTGCCGCCGACCGTGTAGCTGGGCGCGGTATAGGCGCCGGTGGTCGAATTGTAGGTCGCGCCGCCGCCGAGCGAGGTGGCGGTGTTCTGCGCGACCTGATTGAGCTGGCTGACATTGACCGCATCGGTCGGCGCCGAACCCGCCGCGACGTTGGTGACCTGGCGCTCGGCGCCCACCGCGCCGACCGAGACTTCGCCGGCGGAGCTTTGGGCGGTGCCCAAGCCATAAGCGGTATAGCCGGTCCGCGATCCGACCGTCGTCATCGCGCCCGCACCGAGCGCGACGCTGCCCGCGAAGCTGGCATTGGCGCCCGGCCCGATCGCGATCGACTGGAGGCCGGTGGCGACCGAATTGGTGCCGAGCGCGATGCCATCGGCTCGCGAGACCCGGGCATTCTGGCCGATCGCGGTACCGCCCGGCGCCGTCTGGTCGACCAGCGCGCCATTGCCGATGCCGACGCCATTGTCGCCATTGACGACCGTGGTCGGTCCGACGGCGACGGAGTCGGTTCCGACCGCCAGCGAGTCCAGCGCCGTGGAATTGGCGTGGAAATATTTGGTCGAGGTGACCGACACCGATCCGATCGCGCCCTGAAGCTGGCGCAGCGTCACCGCGTCATTCGCCGCGGTACCGTCGGCGACGTTGATGATCTGGCGATATTCGCCGGTCGTCGCATTGCCGACCGACACCGCCCCGAGCAGGGTGGCATCGCTGGTATTGTAGGGCACGAAGCCCAGACCCGACGGGATAGCGCCGATCGCAGGGGCCAGCGCGCGATCGGAAAGCGATCCGCTGCCCAGCGCCAGCGAGCCGTCGATGCTCGCCACCGCATTGTTGCCCATCGCCATGCTGTCGGTGTTGTTGGCCACCGCCTGCGGCCCGACCGCGACGCTGTTGGTGCCGACCGCCTGGCTGTCGGCCAGGGTAGAGGTGGAATGGAAATATTTGATGCCACCGCCATTGGTGATGTTGGTGACGGTCGCCCCGATGCTGGTCACGGTGTTGCCAAGGTTGGTGACCGTGTTGCCGAGATTGGTCACGTTCGTGCCGAGGCTATCGACGGCCTGGTTGGTCGCGAACAGCTGCGATCCGTTGACCGCATCGGTCGACCCGCCATTGACCTGTCCCGCCGCGACATTGGTGATCGTCCGCTCGGCACCGACGGCACCGATGCTCAGCGTGCTGGTCGGCGTCGTACCGGCGAAGGCGTAATTGGCGCCGTTGATCGTGATGCCGCCGGTCGCCACTGCCGCCGTCGTGGTCGAGCCATTGCCGAGCGCGATGTCGCCGGCATTGTTGGCCACCGCGTTGGGCCCGATCGCGACCGAGTCCGTGCCCAGCGCCTGGCTGTCTGGCAGCGTCGAGGTGGCATGGAAGTACTTGATGCCGCCGCCATTATTGATGTTGTTGACCGTGTTGCCAAGATTGGTGATGTCGGTCGTATTGGTCGCCACCTGCTGGTTGGTCGCGAACAATTGCGAGCCGTTGACCGCATCGGTCGAGGTGGCGTTGACCGCGCCCGGCGCAACGTTGGTGATGACCTTGTTGCCCGCATTGACGCCGGTGGTGGTCACGCTCGGGCCACCGGTGATGGTCAGGCCGTTGGTGTCGAGCAGGCTGTTGCCGGTAGTGACGCTGGTGAACACCGGCGCGTCCGCCATCTGCAGATTGATCGCGCCCGTCACCGGGTCGGTCACCGTCTTCAGATTGGCGCCGGAATAGCTGCCCGCCGTGGTCGCCGTGCCCTTGATCGTCAGGGCGGTGCCGAGGTCGCGATGGACGAGGCCCGCGGTCGCATCGTTGGCGTTGAAGTTCAGGCCCGTGGTCACCACGCCGCCGGTCGACGAGGTCAGCTGGCTGACATTGACCGCATCGGTCGGGTTCACGCCCGCCGCGACATTGATGATCTTCGTGCCGGCCGCGTTGATCCCGACATTGGTCAGGCTCGGACCGGTGCCGCCATTGGTAGTGAAGCCGGTGCTGGTGATGCTGGAACCGCCTGCGCCGCCGACATTCACCGCGGTGCCGATCGCCAGGACCGGAGCGAGGTTGAACCCGACATTGTTGCTGGCCGCCGTCTTGCTCACCACGATGTTGCCATCGCTGTTGTTCAGATCGACTGCGTTGCCCGTGGCGCTGGCCACGCCGACATTGGTCGCGTTGGCGCCCTGCGCCGTCACGTTCCAACCCGCAGTGGCCGCCTGGTTGGTGGCGAACAGCTGCGAGCCGTTGACCGCGTCGGTCGAGGTCGCATTGACCGCGCCCGGTGCGACATTGGTGATCACTGTATTGGCCGCGTTGATGCCGGTGGTGGTCACGCTCGGGCCGCCGGTGATGGTCAGGCCGTTGGTGTTGAGCAGGCTGTTGCCGGTGGTAACGCTGGTGAACACCGGGGCGTCCGCCATCTGCAGGTTGATCGCCCCCGTCGCCGGGTCGGTCACGGTCTTCAGGTTGGCGCCGGAATAGCTGCCCGCCGTGGTCGCCGTGCCCTGGATCGACAGGGTCGCGCCGAGGTCGCGATGCACGATACCTGCGGTCGCGTCATTGGCGGTGAAGTTCATGCCCGTGGTCACCACGCCGCCGGTCGCTGAGGTCAGCTGGCTGACATTGACGGCGTCGGTCGGGTTCACGCCCGGCGCGACATTGGTGATGGTCGTGCCGGCCGCGTTGATCCCGGTGGTCGTCACGCTCGGCCCGCCGGTGATAGTCAGGCCGTTGGTGTCGAGCAGGCTGTTGCCGGTGGTGACGCTGGTGAAGGCCGGCGTGGCCGAGGTCGCGATCTGCACTTCCGCGCCGTTCTGGGTGATCGCGATATTGTTACCCGCCGTATAGGTCACGGTCCCGCCCGGCGCGACATTCTGTACGCTGGTGCCGGTCACCGTGCCGGTGCCGGTTGCCGCCGTGGTCGCGTTCCATCCGGCCGACGCCGTGCCGTTCACCGCGGTCAGCGCCGACTGCACATTGTTGTAGGTGTTACCGCCGACCGACAGGCCGGCCGTCACCGTATCCGTCGTCGGATTGTAGACCGACGTTCCGCCGAGCGAGGTCGCGACGCTCTGGCCGAGATTGTCGATGCTCGTCCCGACCGCGCCGATCGCCTGGTTGGTGGCGAACAGCTGCGAGCCGTTGATCGCGTCGGTCGAGCTGCCGCTGATGCGTCCCGCCGCGACATTGGTGACGGTCCGTTCGGCGCCGGGCGCGCCGACGCTCACCGTGCTGGTGGGCGTGGTGCCGACAAAGGCGTAATTGGTGCCGTTGATCGTCACGCCGGCCGTGCCCACTGCGGTCGCAGTGACCGAGCCGGAGCCGAGCGCGACATCGCCCGCGCTCGCCGCCGCGATCGCGCCGTTGCCGAGCGCGACGTTACCGGCAAGACCGGCCGCACCCGCGGTCGAGCCGTTGCCGAGCGCGACGCTGCCCTGGCCAATCGCCTTGTTGTTGTTGCCGATCGCGACCGCGCCATTGGCCTGGTTCGCGGCCGTCGCCGTTGCCGTTCCGTCGCTATTGGCGATGTTGTTGGCGCCGCCGGTGAACGCGCCGGTGCCGCTGGCATAGCTTGGATCGCCGATCGCCACCGCGCCGTCGCCGAACGCGGTGTTGGAGCGCCCGATCGCCACCGCGCCGCCTGCGGCGGTGCCGGCAGTTGCCGTGCTCAGATTGCCGATCGCGACGTTCACGCCGGTCGCGCCCGTCGTGGCGGAATCGCCGACCGCGACCGAGGAGGCGCTGCCGGATGTTGCCTTATATCCCAACGCGACCGAGTTCGTGAAACCGGCAACGGTGTTCTGCCCGATGGCGACCGCGCGTTGCCCCGATGCCGAGGCAGCATTCCCCAGGAGCGGGGTGCCGCCGCCACCGCCGATCGCGATGGCTCCTGAGGCGGTCGCGCCGGCCCCGGTCGTTGGCCCCGCGCCGATGGCGATGGCATAGGGGCTGCTCCCGGACGCCAACGCCCCGAGCGCGATCGAGTTCGTGCCGAGCGCCGCGGCTTGCGAGCCGATCGCCGTCGCGTTGCTCTGGCCGGTGCGCGCCAAATTGCCGACCGCGACCGACGCAGTATCGGTGCCGGAAGTCTGATTGAGGGCACCATTGCCGATCGCGACGCTGTTCGATGCCGCCGAAACCGCATTCGGTCCCGCGGCGACGGAGTTCAGGCCGGTCGCGCCATTGTTCGTGTAATTGCCGCGGACCGTCCCGCCGTCATTGACGCTGTAATAATGCCCCTGCACCGCAGCGGTGGCGGTGGTCAGCTGGCTGACATTGACGGCATCGGTCGGGTTCACGCCCGCCGCGACATTAGTGATGGCCAGGCCGCCGGCATTGATCCCGGTGGTCGTGACACTCGGACCGCCCGCGATGGTCAGACCGGTGGTGCCCAGCACCGTCCCGCCGGCGGTCACGCTGTTGACCGCCAGATTGTTGGCCAGGTTGAAGGTGACGTCGTTGCTGGCGGTGCCCTTGGTCACGACGATGTTGCCGTCGCTATTCTTCAGGTCGATGCTGTTGCCGGTCGCGCTGGTCGCGCCGATTTTGGTCGCGTTGGCGCCCTGGGCGGTCACCGTCCAGCCCTGGCCCAAGGCTCCGACCGCCTGGTTGGTGGCGAACAGCTGCGACCCGTTAATCGCATCGGTCGAGCTGCCGCTGATGCGACCCGCGGCGACGTTGGTGATGGTGCGTTCGGCGCCGGGCGCGCCGACGCTCACCGTGCTGGTCGGCGTGGTGCCGACAAAGGCGTAATTGGTGCCGTTGATCGTCGCACCCGCCGTTCCCACCGCCGTCGCAGTGACCGAGCCCGAACCGAGCGCGACATCGCCCGCGCTCGCCGCGGCGGTCGCGCCGTTGCCCAGCGCGACATTGCCGACAAGGCCGGCCGCGCCCGCGGTCGATCCATTGCCGAGCGCGACGCTGCCCTGCCCGATCGCCTTGTTGTTGTTGCCGATCGCAACCGCGCCATTGGCCTGGTTCGCGGCCGTCGCCGTCGCGGTCCCGTCGCTATTGGCGATGTTGTTGGCGCCGCCGGTGAACGCGCCGGTGCCGCTGGCATAGCTTGGATCGCCGATCGCCACCGCGCCATCGCCATAGGCGGTATTGCCGGCGCCGATCGCTGTTGCCTTGCCACCGCCCGCAGTCGAGCTGTGGCCAATGGCAATGGCATCAGCGGAATTGGCAATCGTATCCGTGCCCATGGCGATCGCATTGTCGGCGCTGGCATTGGCGTGCAGGCCCAATGCCGTGGACGACACCCCGGATGCCGTCGATTGGAACCCCCCGGCGAAGGCGAACTGGTTGGAGGCGTTGGTGCCTCCGCCGATGGCGGTACCCGCCGTGGTCGCACTGGCATTATCGCCATAAGCCGAGGCGAAGTCGCCGAGCGCTTTTGCCCCGCTGCCGGACGCAATTGCCCGGCTACCCGTCGCGCTGGCACCGCTGCCGAGAGCCGTCGAGGTGGTGCCGGTTGCGCTCGAGGTGTCGCCAATGGCGACGGCATCGACGGCGTTGGCGGTTGTGCTCGTGCCTATCGCGATCGCGTTGTCGGCGGTCGCATTGGCGTGCAGGCCCAATGCCGCGGATGACACCCCGGATGCCGTGGATTGGAAGCCGCCGGCGAAGGCGAACTGGTTGGAGGCGTTGGTGCCGCCGCCAATGGCGGTACCCGCCGTGGTCGCGCTGGCATTGTCGCCATAAGCCGAGGCGAAGTCGCCCAGGGCTTTCGCGGTGCTGCCGGACGCAATCGCGCGGCCACCCGTCGCGCTGGAATTGGTGCCGATCGCCACGGAAAGGGCGCCCGATGCCCCATTGTTGCTGTAGTTGCCGGTGGCCGTACCACCATCGTTGACGCTGAAATAATGCGACGCTGCCCCGGCGATGGCCGACTGCAATGCCTGGTTGGTCGCAAACAACTGCGAACCGTTGATCGCATCGGTCGAGCTGCCGCTGATGCGGCCCGCCGCGACATTGGTGATGGTGCGCTGGCTGGTCCCGCTACCGACGCTGACGGTGCTGGTCGGCGTCGTGCCGGCGAAATTATAGGTCGTGCCGCCGATCACCGTGCTCGCGGTCCCCACCGCCGCCGCCGTGACCGAGCCCGAGCCCAACGCCACGTCGCGCGCATTGTTGGCGATCGCGGAGTCGCCGAACGCCACCGCGCCCGCCGCCAGCGCGCTGCTGGTGTTGCCGATCGCGACCGAGCCCTGACCGACCACCTTGTTCTGATAGCCGATGCCGACCGCACCCTGCGCGGCCGTGCCGGGCGTGCTGACCGCCTGGCCCCCGCCGCCGACCATATTGGTGTTGCCCAGCGCGACCGTGCCGTCTCCGGTCGCAGTATTGTCCATACCGCTGGCCATCGCACCATTGCCGGTGGCGGTGTTGGGATCGCCGATCGCGACCGCGCCATTGCCATTGGCGACGTTGCCCGAGCCGACCGCAACCGCCTTGCCGCCCGTCGCGGTCGAACTCTTGCCGATCGCCACGGCATCGGCGGAGTTCGCCGTCGCGCCCAGCCCGACCGCTACGGTGTTCGCGGCCGTCGCGCTCGAATTGTTGCCGACCGCCACTGCGGAGACGTTGGTGGCCTGGGCTCCCGACCCTGCGGCAACAGAACCTACTCCGCTCGAAACAGACGAATTGCCCAGCGCCAGCGCGAAGTCGCCCGAAGCCTGGGCGACATTGCCGAGCGCTGCCGAATCCACTCCCCCCGCCTTCGCCTGAGGGCCGACCGCAACCGTATTAGCGGCGGTCGCCATGGCGCTGTAACCGATCGAGGTCGTCGCGTTGGCGGCAACGCCGATGCCCGCATTGGTGCCGATCGCGATATTGTCATTGCCCGTGACCAGGCTGCCCGCCGAAGCGGAGAGCGTAGCGTCGTAGGCGACGCCGCCGTCGCCGGTGCCGAAAGCGACGTTGCGCTGGCCCGTGACGCCGGAGCCGGCGCCTCGCAAGACGCTTGGGACGCCCCCGCCGATGGCGGTATTCTGTCCGCCGCTGACTAGCGTACCCGCCGCGATGCCCACTGCTACCGAGCTGGCGTTGCCGGTGGTTGATCCAGCGCCGGCGCCCTGACCGACAGCAACGGTGCTGCCGCCGACGGCCACCGCTTGTGCGCCGAGCGCGGTCGCGCTGTTCCCCGAAGCCACAGCGCCATTGCCGACCGCGGTGGAGGCAGCACCAGTGGCATTGGACACCCGGCCGATAGCGACTGAGGAATCGCCGCTGGCGACGGATTGATAGCCGCCCGCCCAAGCATAGGAGTTGGTGGCGTTGGAGCCGACGCCGACTGCAGTGGAGTTCCCTCCCGTGGCCTGGGCGAAAGTGCCTAACGCGCTGGCACCGCCGCTAGTGGCATTGGACTGGACGCCGATCGCGACCGAATTGACGCTGCTCGAGATCGCGGTCTGGCCGATCGCTATCGCGCCGCCGGCGCCTGTGGCCTGCGCATTCAGGCCAATAGCCACCGCATATTGTGCCGATGAAACGCTCTGCGTTCCCATCGCGATGGCATTATTGAGAGATGCCGTCACATCCGTGCCGATGGCGATAGCGCCTGGTGAAAGCGCTCCCGTTCCAGCAACGGTGCGCGCTCCGAGATAGACGGTATTTACCTGGGTCGCGAACGCCTGGAATCCGATAGCGACGGCGTTCTGAGCGGAAGCGGTGGAATTATGACCTTCCGCGACGGCCTCCTGTCCAGATGCCGTTGCCGTATTGCCGATCGCGACACTATCCTGCCCACTCGCAGTCGCAGTGGTGGCGGTGGTTCCGATCGCAATGCTCCGGGTACCCGACGCAGTGCCGTTTCCGACGGATGTCTGAGCATGCGCAGGCATGGGCAGTCCCAGTGCGACGATCGCGGCCAGGCCGCCGATCACGCTCGCCGGGCTCGCCGACGCCAGCAGCACCGAGCGGGCGCCGCCGCCGAAGCCGAGCGACCCGACGCCCATGTCCTTGTGGTCGATGCCAAGCACGCGATGCGCGCGGCGCAGCACCGCCATCAGGCGCCGCCGCTGCGACCAGCTCGCTCCCTCCGCGCCGACGACCCAGTTGGCGGCAAAGCGAGTGCGATGGTTATTCTGCGACTCATACCCGGACATGGCACTTCCCCTTGTTGAACTGGCCGCGGCACCTCGGCCGATGGCCCGGAGCGAACACACAGCGTCCCCACCGCCCCGACGCGCGGGGACGCTTTCACGACTTCCGAACTTCAAATTGCGGCTATCGGAGAGGGCCGAGAGGCGCGCCTTGGCTCATCCCGGCCCTCCCGGGATCACCCGATGTCGGCGCCTCGCGCGACGGTCACCACCACGCAGGCATTGCCGGCGGCGACCAGCATCGCCTGACCCTGATTGCCGCCGAGATTGAACAGCGGCACGCCGGACAGCGAGCCCGCAGCGACGCTGCCCGCCGGCAGCAGGGCGACGACGTCCTTGCACGCCCGCTGGAACGGCGCGACGCGGACCAGCTGCCCCTCGCACTTCGTCCCGACCGGCGTGGCCACGACGACGCCGGCAGCCTGCGCTTTATAGGCGGGGGTATTGTAGTTCATGCCAAGCACACCCATCACGCCATGCGCGTCCGGCGCCGCCTTTTCGGTCTGCACTTGCCCCGCATAATCGGAGCCGAGCGCGACCGTCTGGCCGAGCGCCGAGAAGAGATTGGCGCATTTGCGCACGCCGAGCTGGCCGACCTGGGCCTGGAGCGGATTGGCGGGTTGGGCAGGTACCGCGGCCTGCGGCGTGGCGGCGACATTGCCGGCTAGGAAGACCGTGCCAAGCGTGCCGAGCATCAGACGCCGCACGCCCCGTCCGGAAACAGTCGCACGGCGGGAAAGGGCAGAAACTGCCCTGAATAGCTTGATCACACCAATACCCCTTTTCGCTACACAAGCATCCCACTTGGATAATCATCCAAGAAGTTGCTTCGACACCCTCACCAATAGATGGATTAGACGTTTGACCCCATCTGACTCCTTTGGTCAGCACCGCCAGACTAAGCAGACAAGTTTGGCTATGCAATAGGTTTTAAAGGGATTTTTCTTATTTAACAGCGAGTTAATCAGGTCGGATTTAGTATGATATCGACGCCGACGTGAGAAAATATACTAGATCATACCAATTCCGACCGAGTATCGATTGTAAACAGTTGTAACAAAACTGTTTCAATGGTCGTTCGGAACATGCTTGCGGCTGGCACGGCAGGCGAGTCGGCGGAAGAACGGCGCGTTGGAATCCGGGGCGATCCGCCTTTCGGCATGACGGCGAAATGTGATGCCAGACTACGACAGCTCGCTCCAAAGCCGTCGCGGTCGCGTGCTATTCGCAGCACAGGCTAACGCTCGAGCGCGCGGCGCCTTTCCAAACGGAGTTGCGCCGAGAAGAGATAGCCTTGTCCGTGCACCGTCTGGATCGGCGCGGGAGATCCGGTGGCGCTTTCGATCTTGCGCCGCAATCGGCGGATCACGGCGTCGAGATTCTTGTCGCCGACCGCATCGTCCCCATAACCGAGCTCGCCGCGCAATTCGGCGCGCGAGACGACGGCTCCCGTCTGCACCAGCAGCCGTCGAACGAATTTGGCTTCGACCGCGCTGAGCTTCACCGACGGACCGTTCGGCGCCTGAAGCGTCCAGTGATTGGCATCGAAGAACCACCAATGGGTCGCCGCGACAGGCGCGGCGCGGTCGATCCCGTTATGCGCGAGACGGCGGAGCAGGTTGCGCAACCCATGGACGAGTTCTTCGCCGTCGACCGGCTTGGTGAAATAGAGATCCGCGCCATTCTCGAAGCATGCGATCCGACTGCGCGCGCCGTTCCCGGCGCTCAGGGCGATGATGCCGATATTCCCCATCCCGCGCAGCCAGGACAGGATGTCCAGCCCTGCCCCATCCGCGAGGTCGGCATCGACGACAGCGATATCGCAGCTGCTCGTCGCCATCGCGCGATAGAATTCCAGCGGCGATCCGGTCGCTTCGACGTCGAACCCCTGATCCTGCAAATGCCCGCGCAGCGCCGTGCGAGACCCGGTATCTCCTTCGACGAGGATGATGCGCATCTATGCTGCCAAATCGGGTTGCGGAATCAGCCGGCATAAAGCGAGATAAAATCCCAAACCAAGTGCACGGTTGGGGCCCGTATCTGGCAAAACAATTAACGAATTCACCACAACCCCCTGAATCCGTGGCAGAAGTGGCGCTTATGTCGGTTCTGGACATAACTCAAGACCGGATGCCAGCGGTTGGTCGCATCCGGCTGCCGTCGCATCGGGATTCCGGACGCATAGGACAGGATCAGGACGTCGGGGCTTGTTCTTTCGAGTCTCCGCACGTCAATTTCGCCAGTGAAGTCGTCGCAAAAAACCTCCGATCCACCTCGCATCTGCAGTTGCGTCGATCGCGGCGGCTTGCGAATTTACCCCCATGACCAATCCTTCCATCCGCCCAGTCGAGCCAGAAGATGCCGAGTCGATCGCTGCGATCTATGCGCATCATGTGCTGCACGGCACCGCGACGTTCGACATCGATCCGCCCGATATCGCGTCCTGGCAGGAGAAGATCGCGGCGATTACCGCGCGCGGATGGCCGTTCCTGGTCGCCGAGCGCGACGGCGCCGTGGTCGGCTATGCCTATGCCACCCAGTTTCGCGACCGCCCGGCTTATGCCGAGACTTGCGAGAACAGTATCTATCTCGCGCCGGATCAAATCGGGCGCGGGATCGGCTCGCGCTTGCTGCCCGCGCTGGTGGCGGCGGCGCATCAGGCCGGATTTCGCCAGATGATCGCGGTAATCGGCGGCAGCGAGCCCGGCTCCGTCGCGCTTCACGCCAAATGCGGGTTCGTGCATGCCGGCCGGATGATCGGCGTCGGCCGCAAGTTCGATCGGATATTGGATACAATATACATGCAGCGCGCGCTGGACGGCGAGGGTTAGGGCGGAACCCAAGCAGGCCCGCTGCTGTTGAGCCGATCCAGTTTCCAAAATTCGTCATCCCAGCGAAAGCTGGGATCTCAAGCCGCATCGCGTCACCGCCAGAGACCCCAGCTTTCGCTGGGGTGACGGGAGGGTGCCCAGGGTGACGGGAGGCTTCCGCGGGGATGACGAATACGACCCAACCTAGAGGCTCCCGCTTTAAGCCGCAGGGCCGGAGCCCTCCACACCCGCCAGCCGCAGCACTTCGCGCAGGACGATCCGGCGCGCCAGGTCGATCGCCAGGCCCTGCTCGTCGCGCAGCCGTTGCCATGCCTCGAAGCTCAGCATCAGGTCGATCGTCTCGAACCGCACCTCGTCTTCGGTGATCGCAACCGGCAGGAACGAGCGCAGCCGCTGCCGCATCATCGCCAGCATGCGGGCATGTTCGGCCTGGATTGCCGGCGACATGTGACGATGGGCGTCGCCCGCACGCTTGAACGGCAACAGGCGTTCATAGGTCGCCGTCCGCCGCTCGATCGCCTCGACGAGCTGGCCTTGCCATACGGTCGAGTCGAACGGGATCAGCCACATCTCATAATGTTCGGCCAGCCGCCCGGTCATCGCGGCGTAGAGGCTTTCCATGTCGGTGAAATGCCGGAACACGGTGCGCAGGCCAACTTTGGCGCGCGACGCCACCTCCTCGGCGCTCGGCGTGATCCGCCCCTCGGCGACCAGCTCGAGCATCGCCGCGACGATAGCGTTGCGGCTGTTCTGGGAGCGGCGGCGGCGGCCGTCTGGGGCCATGACGTCGGGTGGGTTCATCAGTTCGACCAGTAGATATAGGTTTCGCCGGCGCGCGGCTTGGTGCCGAGCGGCCGATCGATCGCGATCGGCGTGCGGATCAGCGACGGCCAGGCCGGCTTTACGCTGTCGCGATCATGTTGGGCAATGAGCCCCTTGAGCCGAGCCACGACATCGGGATGGAGCGCGGCGACGTCGTGCCGCTCGGTCGGGTCGGCTTTCATGTCGTACAGCAACGCCACGTGCGGCAGATCGAGCAGTTGCAGCTTCCAGTCGCCGTCGCGCACCACACGATAGGGGCCGCTACGCCAGAACAGGGTGTTGTGCGGCGTGCCGGTCTTCTTGCCCTCGATGAATGGCATCAAGTCGACTCCGTCGATCGCGCGATCCCTGGGCAAGGTCGCACCCGCGACGTCGCCGGCGGTCGAGAAGATGTCGAAATGGCTGACCGGTCCCGCGATGCTGGTGCCCGGCTGAATCTTCGCCGGCCAGCGCATGAAGAACGGTACCTTCACTCCGCCTTCGAAGAAGGTTGCTTTCCACCCGCGATAGGGTCGGTTGATGTCGGGCAGCCCGATATAATGCGCACCGCCATTGTCGCTGGTGAAGATGACCAGCGTATTCTGGTCGAGCCCCTGCGCCTTGAGCGTCGCCATCACCCGGCCGACGCCGCGGTCGAGCGCGCGGATCATCGCGGCATAGACCCGCAAACGATGGTCGGCGATCTGCGGCAAGGCGTCGTAATCGGCCTTGAGCGCCTGAAGCGGCGTGTGCGGCGCGTTGTACGCCAGATAGAGGAAGAACGGCCGGTTGCGATTGGCGCCGATCGCCGCGATCGCCTGATCGGTCAGATAGTCGGTCATGTAGCGCGCCGGCCGGAACCGCTCGCCGCCGTTATATTGCACACTGAACGGGAGGTTTGCCCAGAGGAACTTGTCGATCGGGTCGAAATCCTGTTTCGAGTTTTCGACGTCGGGGCTGTTTTCGGGCAGGTACATCTGTCCGCCGATCATGAAGCCCAGGCTTTCGTCGAACCCCTGTTCCTCTGGTCGCATGCCCTTGCCGTCGCCGAGATGCCATTTGCCGAGATGCATGGTGTGATAGCCCCGCGTTCGGAGCAATTCGGCAATGGTGATCTCGCTGCCCGGAACACCCTTGTCGGCGACCGTCGCTGGCGCGCGTGCCGCATCCTCGTCGAAGATCGTCTTGTGCTCCCAATCGGTCTTGAAGTTGGCGATATTGCGCGAAAACGCCGCGTCGGTGCGGATCAGGCGAGACGGGAACCAGGCGGGCGGGTGAACTTCCGCGGGGGTGAATTCGTACCCGAAGCGGGTCGGATAGCGTCCGGTCATCAGCGCCGCGCGGCTGGGCGCACAGGTCGCATTGCCGGCATAGCCATCGGCGAAGCTCACGCCGCCGCGGCCGATTCCGTCGATATTGGGCGTCTTGAGCAAGCCCCCGGCGACGCCGCCGCCATTGAAGCTGATATCGTTATAGCCGAGATCATCGGCCACGATCAGCACGATATTGGGCGGCCGTTTGTCCGCCGGCACCGCGGCGGTCGCGGGACCGGGTTGCCATTTGACCGGGCGGTTGTCGGCGACGCGCGGCGCGATCCATCCCGGCAAATGGAGAAAGACGTAATCCTTGGCGGCGAACCCCGCCAAGCCGATCACGCCGACCGTGCCGAGCGTCCACTTGGCCCATTTTTTCATTGGCGCGGCTCCGCATCGAACGTGCGCCAGCCCCAGGCCAGCACCGCGATCATGATCGCTTCGGCCGCCATCGGCGTGAACGCGATCGTCGGCGCGCCGTCGGCGACCAGGCTGATCATGCGGCCAACGATGGCGATCGACAATAAAGAGAGCGGGGCGAGCAGCGGCAAGCGCCACGCCCGCCACGCGGCGACCAGCGCGAAAACGCCGCCGGTGACGAAGAAGGCGGTGAAATCGGCGCGCATCGTCGCCATTCCTTGTGTCCCCAATGACGTCAGGAAGAAACGCAGCCCCGCTTGCGCCGGGTCGAGCAGGAAGCCGACCCCCAGCACGATGTTGAACAGCCCGATCAGCCCAACGACAACGCGAACCACAGTGCGCATCCGCCCCCTCCCCTGTTTTGCGTATAGTAACACCCGCAACGTCCAGCGCAATCTTTCGGCATTGATAATGCCAAAATATACGCGCATCTTCCGGCAAAAGGGAGAAGGGGATGCGGAAAGGGATCGTCGTCGCGATAGCGGCGGCCCTGGCGGCAGTCGTCGGCTTGGCATCGTTCGAGCGGCAAGCGGGCGCGATGATGCTGGGCGCGGCGCTCGATGAACGCGCCGGGCTGGACCGGACGACGGCGCTGAGCGACGGGCTGCATGTCGGCTTGTGCGGGACCGGATCCCCGCTGCCCGATCCGACCCGCGCCGGCGCGTGCACGGTAATCATTGCCGGCAAGCACGTCTTCGTGGTCGATTCGGGCGAAGGCGGCGCGCGCAACATCGTCCTGATGGGAATACCCAACGGCCGGATCGAGGGCGTTTTCCTGACCCATTTCCATTCGGACCATATCGACGGTCTGGGTCCGATGATGCTGCTGCGCTGGACCGGCGAGGCCGCGACCAGCCCGCTGCCGATCTATGGCCCGCCCGGCGTCGAGCGCGTGGTCGCGGGATTCGATGCCGCTTATGCGCTCGATTCGGGCTATCGCACGGCGCATCACGGCGCGGCGATCGCGCCGCCGTCCGGCGCCGGCGGAGTCGCCCGCCCCTTCGCCATTCCCCCGCGCGGATCGGACGACCGCGTTCTGGTGTTCGCCGCCAACGGGCTGCGCGTCTCCGCCTTCCGCGTCGATCATGGGCCGGTCGACCCGGCGGTCGGCTATCGCTTCGACTATAAGGGCCGGTCGGTGGTGGTCAGCGGCGACACCACCACAAGCGCCGCCCTGGTCGCGGCGGCGCGCGATGCCGACCTGTTGGTCCATGAAGGCCTGCAACCCAGGCTCGTCAAGCTCACGACCGCGGCGCTGACCCGGCGCGGGATCACCGGCACCGCGCAGATCACGCGCGATATCCTGAGCTATCACGCCTCGCCCGAAGCGGTCGCGCGCGAGGCGCAGGCGGCGGGAGCGCATTTCGTGGTGTTCAGCCACGTCATTCCGCAGATGCCGTCGCGGATGATGTACCCGGCGTTCCTGGGCGAAGCGCGGCGGCTTTACGACGGGCCGATCCTGGTCGGCGAGGACGGGATGATGTTCAGCCTGCTCCCCGGGTCGCGCGGCATGGAATTCACGCGCCTGCCGATCGGGTAGTCAGCCCTGAAGTGGCTTGGTGCGGATGTTGAGCTGACCCGCCAAGCCCGCGACGCGGTGCTTTTCGATCGCCTGATATTCCGGCGACTGGATCATCTTCATCATCGCCGCGCGCGACGGATATTGCGCGAGCGCGACCATATCCCAAAGCTCCTCCACCTCCCCCAGCATCAGGTCGGTGACCCCGCCGGCATAAAGCGCCTTGCCGCCGACCGCGGCAAGACACGCCTGGACGCCGGCGCCGTAGCGGGCATAGGCCTCGCGCCCCGACAGCGCGGCATCGCTGCCGTCGGGGTAGTCGGCATGCTCCTTGAACTTAAGCAAGTTGACCATCACGAACGGGCCATCCTCGGCGGCGCCGAAGAACGCCGCCGCCTGTTCGGCTGGCGGGAACACCGCGTTGACGACCTTCATGCCGCGACGCCGGCATCGGCGCGAATCAGATCGTCGATCAGGCCGCACAATTCCGCGGGCGCGTCCTCCTGGATGAAGTGGCCGCCTCCGGCGATGATCCGGTGGGGCTGGCCGCGCGCTCCGGGGACGCGATCGATGAAGGCGCGTTCCCCGCCTTTGGTCACGGCGTCCTTGTCGCCGAACGCGGTCAACACCGGCCGCTCGAACCGCTCGAGCACGGCCCAGGCAGCGCGGTTCTCCGCGACCGAAGCGTGATCGGGCGTGATCGGCACCAAAACCGGAAACTGGCGCGCACCTTCCTTGTAGCTTTCATCGGGGAATGGCGCGTCATAGGCCGCGATCTCGGCGGCGGTCAGGTCGCGCGTCGTGCCGCCATTGACGATGAAGCCGACTGGGAATTGCGGCACCTTCTGACTGAACGCGAGCCAGGCATCGAACCCTTCGGACGATCCCGTGCCGACCGGCAGCCCGGTGTTCGACACCACCAGTCGCGCGAAACGATCGGGAAACGCCGCGACCAGCCGCAGCCCGATCAGCCCGCCCCAATCCTGGCAGAACAGGGTGATGTCGGTCAGGTCGAGCGCGGTCAGCCAGTCACTCATCCAGGCGACGTGGCGCTCATAGGTGTAATCGGTTCGCGCCGCCGGCTTGTCCGACTTGCCGAAGCCGATCAGGTCGGGCGCGATCACGCGATGCCCCCGCGCGACGAGGTCGGGGACGAACTTGCGGTAGAGATACGACCAGCTCGGTTCGCCGTGCATCAGCAGGATCGGCGCCGCATCGCGCGGCCCCTCATCGATATAGTGGATGCGCAGCGCGGTGCCGTCGGCATCGGTCACCGTGAGATAATGCGGCGCGAACGGATAATCGGCCAGATCGATGAAGCGCTCGTCCGGCGTTCTCAGCACTTCCATGGCACCCTCTCGCTCTATTTATTGGCACTATGCGTGCCATAATAGATGCGGAGGGTCAACGCGCATGCCGGCGAGCGATCAACCCCGTGCGACGTGCCCGGCACATTGATGGTCCTGCAGGCTTTCGCCCGACCCGTCATAATCCGCCGCCGGGTCGGCCCGCGCCGCGCGCAGCACGAACCCCGGGCCATCGGAGAAGGTCGCGCCCGCCAGCACCAGCGTCCAGGCGCCCATCTCGGCTGGCGGTACCTTCAACCCCTTGGCCAAGGCGGTGAACGGGTCGGTCGGCACGCTGTCGTCGCCATGGATGCGCAACGCGTAATAGCCATGGCCGGCGAGCGTGATCGGCGCCGACCAACCGCGGCCGAGCGACGCGAGCCGGCGGTGGAGGTCATCGCGGACGTCGACGCGCAGGCAGTCGACGTGAAGGTGGAGCAGGTCCTGCGACCGCCCGTAGATCGAGTTGACCGCGATCCCGACATCGTCGCGAGTCAACGTCGTGCCGAGCCGCTGGTCCACCAGCCGGCGCACGCGCCAGGCTGGAGCAAAATAATTGGTCGCGCCGGGGGCGAGCAATTGCGGGTCCTCGATCCCCGTGACGAGCCGCGTCGGCATGACCAGATACTGGCTCACGCCGACCCGGTCCTTGAGCACGGCATAGCCTGCGTCGACGCCGCTGCCGATCGACACCTCGGTACACGGATCGGGCTTGCCGTTCGCCTGCTGATCGGGAACGCACTTGCCGTTGACGATGCCCCATAATACCTGGCCGTTGGCATGGACCGGCGGTGGCGGCAGGACGACCGCCGATCGCGGCACGGTCATCGGCGCCGCGCACCCCGCGAGGAACGCGCTGCCTGTGATCGCAAGAATGGCGCCGAGACCTCTGGATCGCGTCATCTATTTCCCTTTTCGCACCCCGAGCGCGCGAGGCATCCTATAGCGGCGCGTCTCGCGGCGCCCAAGCAGGCGCTCGCCTGATGGCGCCAGTCCCCGCGCAACCTCGCCAGCGCGCACGGGCCGTTGCGCTGCCCACCTTGCCGATCGTCATCGGCTCTCGAGGGTCTCCGTGCCGCCACGGGGTTGCGCCGAGGCGTCATCATGCGCATCGTCTTGCCGCATGAGCGAGAGGGTACGCGCCATCGAAGGCGGGTCTCTGGTCGATCGCGCGGTCCGCCGCGTGCGCGACCATATCCGCGACAACGACCTGAAGGTCGGTGACACGTTGCCTGGAGAGGGCGCGTTCGCGGAGCGATTGGGGGTCAGCCGCGCGGTGATGCGCGAGGCCTTTTCGACCTTGGCCGCCTTGCACCAGATCGATGTCGGCAATGGCCGCAAGGCGCGCGTCGCGGCGATCGACGGGTCGGTGCTGTCGACCTTGCTCGACCACGCCGTCGCCACCGCGCAAGTCACCGTCAACGAAATCTGGGACGTCCGCCGCACGCTGGAATTGCGCACCGCCGAACTCGCCGCGATCCGGCGCAGCGATGCGGAAGCGCGCGCGATCATCGGCCATGCCCAGGCGATGGCGGCGCATGGCGACGATCTCGACGAACTGACGCGCCACGACATCGCCTTTCACCAGGCGATCGCCAAGGCGAGCGGCAATGTGCTGTTCTACAACATCATCCGTTCGTTCGAATCGCTGATGACCATTGCCGTGCCCGCCGCCTGGCAGACCCGCACCACCTCCGAGCAGCGGGCGATGGTGCTCGACCAGCATCACCGCCTGGCGGAAGCGATCGCCAATCGCGACACCGCGGCGGCGGTGGCCGAGATGAACACGCATTTCGATACGTCGATCGCCGATTTGTTTGCGCGCTATTCGGCAGCGATCTAGGGCAACTCGCTCCACGATCCGGAGTCGCGCGCGATGATAGCCAGCCTGTTCGCCGTCCTGTTGCTGCAGGCGGCACCCGCCACCGCCGCGCCCGTCTGTACCGCTACCGTTGCGCCGCCCGCCGGACTCGAAGCCTGGAGCGCGGCGCCGAGCATGACCGCCGATGTGATCGCGCCGGGCAAGAATATCGCGCTGACGCTCGAACCGATCGACAGCGTCACCTTCCCGCTCCCGCTCCAACGCAAGCCTGCCGCGGGCACATTCGGCGGAGTCTATCACGTGACCGTGGCGACCGCCGGCACCTATCGGGTGGCGTTGCAGAACAGCGCGTGGATCGATCTGGTGCGCGACGGCAAGTCGTTGACTTCGGTCGGGCATATGGAGGGCATGCCCTGTTCGGGCATCCGCAAGATCGTCGATTTCGACCTCCAGCCCGGAACCTATGTCGTGCAATTGTCGAACGCGAAGACCGCGCAAATACGAATCCTGATCGCAACGAAATAGCGTGTTGCGAGTCCGTGACTGATAAAATTTGCGACAAACCGGTGTTTGACACGCACCGATCAGGAAACCATCAGCCGCCAATGCCTTTTTCCCCCCATCGTCGGGTAGCGCGGCCCGCCCTTGTCGCCATATCGATCGGCCTGTTCGCGCTGAGCGCGTGCGGCGCGCGCGACAATGCCGCGAAGGGTGGCGGGCGCGGCCAAAAGGGCACTCCGGAGGTCGGCTATATCGTCGTCCAGCCGGCCAGCGTTCCGCTGGTCACCGAGCTGGCCGCGCGCACCAATGCCTATCAGACGTCCGAAGTTCGGCCGCAGGTATCGGGCATCATCCGCAAACGCTTCTTCACCGAAGGGTCGTTCGTCAGGAAGGGCCAGCCGCTCTATCAGATCGACCCCAGCCTCTATCGCGCGGCGACCAACCAGGCCGCGGCCAATCTGGCCAGCGCGCAGGCGAGCGCCGAAGCTGCCAAGATCAAGGCCGATCGCTACGCTCCCCTCGCCAAGGAGCAAGCGGTCGCGGCGCAGGATTATACCGACGCCGCCGCCGCGGCGCGCCAGGCGAGCGCTGCGGTCGCCCAGAACCGCGCCGCGCTGGACACCGCCAAGATCAACCTGCGCTTCACGACCGTGCCCGCGCCGATCAGCGGCAAGATCGGCCGTTCGCTGTTCACCGAGGGCGCGCTTGTCGCCAACAACCAGACCGATCCGCTGGCGGTGATCTCGGCGCTCGACCCGATCTATGTCGATATCCAGCAAAGCTCCGCCGACCTGCTGCGCCTGCGCCGCGCGCTCGCCGGCGGGGGCGCGGTGCCGACCAAGGCCGAAGTGCATCTGAAGCTCGAGGACGGCAGCGATTACGGCTATGTCGGCAGCGTCGAATTCTCCGAAGTCACGGTCGACCCGACCACCGGCACGGTGACCTTGCGCGCGCGCTTCCCCAATCCGCAGGGACTGTTGCTACCGGGCATGTTCGTCCGCGCCGACTTCGCCCAGGCCAGCGATCCCAACGCCTTCCTCGTTCCGCAGCCCGCAGTGACGCGCGATCCCCAGGGCAACGCCCAGGTCTATGTGCTGAGCGCCGACAACAAGGCGATCCCGCGCGCGATCACCACGTCGCGCACGGTCGGCACCAATTGGGTGGTGACCGGCGGCCTGAAGCAGGGCGACAAGGTCATCACCGAAGGGATCGGCAAGCTGAAACCCAACCAGCCGGTCAAGCCGGTGCCGGCCGGGTCGCCGCAGAAGATCGGGGCGCCGCAAGGGGGCAAGCGTACCGGCAAGGGCAGCTGAGCCCATGTCGCGCATCTTCATCGACCGGCCCATCTTCGCCTGGGTCATCGCGATCATCATCATGCTGGTCGGCGTCGGCAGCATCTTCACGCTGCCGGTCGAGCAATTCCCCGACGTGGCGCCGCCGCAGGTCAATATCCGCGCGACCTATCCGGGTGCGTCGGCGGTCACGCTGGAAAACAGCGTCACCCAGGTGATCGAGCAGCAGCTGACGGGCATCGACGGGCTGCTGTATTTCAGCTCGAATTCGTCGTCGCGCGGCCAGGTGACGATCAGCGCGACGTTCCAGAAGGGTACCAATCCCGACATCGCCCAGGTCCAGGTCCAGAACAAGGTGCAGCAAGCGCTGAGCCGCTTGCCGCAACAGGTCCAGCAACAGGGCCTGACGGTGACCAAGTCGAACCCCGACTTCCTGCTGATCGCAGCGATTTACGACACCACCGACCAGAAGACGAACATCGACGTCTCCGACTATATGGTGTCGAACCTGCAGGACACGATCGGGCGCATTCCCGGCGTCGGCGACACCAACGTGTTTGGCGCCCAATATGGCATGCGCATCTGGCTCAACCCCGACAAGCTGCAAAGCTATAGCCTGGTCCCCGCCGACATCACCACCGCGATCACCGCGCAGAATGCCGAGGTCGCAGCGGGCGAAGTCGGCGCGGTGCCGAGTGGTCCGGACCAGATGCTTGATGCGACGGTGACCGCGCAGTCGCGTCTGTCGACTCCCGCGCAATTCGCCAACATCGTCGTCAAGACTCAGCCCGACGGATCGACCGTGCGGCTGGCCGATGTCGCGCGGATCGAACTGGGCGCGGAAAGCTATGCCTCGATCAGTCGCGTCAACGGCCATCCCGGCGCGGGCATCGCGGTCAGCCTGGCGCCGGGCGCCGACGCGCTGACCACCGCAGAGCTGGTCAAGAAAGAGATCGAAAACCAGTCGAAGAATTTCCCGCCGGGTTTCGCCTACGACTTCCCCAACGATTCGACGACCTTCATCAAACTGTCGATCAACGACGTGGTGAAGACGCTGTTCGAGGCGATCGTGCTGGTCGTCATCGTCATGTTCGTCTTCCTGCAAAGCTGGCGCGCGACGCTGATCCCGACGATCGCCGTACCGGTCGTGTTGCTCGGCACGTTCGGCGTGTTCGCCGTAGCCGGCTTCTCGATCAACACGCTGACCCTGTTCGGCCTGGTCCTCGCGATCGGCCTGCTGGTCGACGACGCCATCGTCGTGGTCGAGAATGTCGAGCGCGTGATGGAGGAGAATCCGGGGATGAGTCCCCGCGACGCAACCATCCAGTCGATGAGCGAGATCCAGATCGCATTGGTCGCGATCGCTTTGGTCCTGTCGGCGGTGTTCTTGCCGATGGCATTCTTCGGCGGATCGACCGGCGTGATCTATCGCCAATTCTCGCTGACGATCGTGTCGGCGATGGTGCTGTCGGTGGTCGTCGCCTTGATCCTGACACCGGCGCTGACCACCACCTTGCTCAAGCGCAAGGAAGAGGAGCGCCACGATAGCTGGCTCTATCGCCGCACCGAAAAGGCGCGCGATTGGTTCAACACCAATTTCGAGCGGATGGTGAATTGGTACACCGCGCGGGTGACCAAGGTGGTCGACCGCAAATGGCTGTTCCTGGCGATCTACGCCTGCGTCATCGCGATCCTGGCGATCCTGTTCGTGCGGTTGCCGACCGGCTTCCTGCCGACCGAGGATCAGGGCTTCGCGCAGATCCAGTTCAACCTGCCCGCCGGCGCAACGATCAACCGCACCCAGGCTGCCCAAAAGACGATCGAGAATTATTTTCTCAAGACCGAAGGCAAAAACACCGCCGCGATATTGAGCGTGGCCGGTTCGGGTGGCGGCACCAGCGGCGGGCAGAATGCCGGCCGCGGCTTCGTCGCGCTGAAGGACTGGAGCGAGCGCAAGGGCAGCGAGAACGGCGCCGATGCGATCACCAGCCGCGCGACCAAGGCGCTGGGCGCTTTGCGCGACGTCGAATTCTACGCGACGGTACCCGCCGCGGTGCGCGGCCTGGGCCAGTCGTCGGGCTTCACCGTCGAGCTGGAGAATACCGGCGGCCTGACTCGCGATCAGTTCCGGGCAGCGCGCGACAAATTGCTGGCCGATGCGCGCGCCGATCCGACGCTCGCCGCGGTGCGCCCGAGCGACCTGCCCGATCAGCCCACGCTCAAGGTCGACACCGACGCCCAGAAACTGTCGGTGCTGGGGCTGACCCAGGCCAGCGTCAATTCGACCCTGTCGACCGCCTGGGGCGGCAGTTACGTCAACGACTTCAACGACCGCGGCCGCGTCAAGCGCGTCTATGTCCAGGGCGATGCTCCGTACCGCTCATCGCCCGAGGACATCGCCAAATGGTATGTACGCGGGGCAAGCGGACAGATGGTGCCCTTCTCCTCCTTCGCGACGATCTCCTGGTCGAATGCCCCGACCTCGCTCAGCCGCTTCAACGGCATTTCCTCATACGAAATCTCCGGTCAGTCGGCGCCCGGCAAGAGCTCGGGCGACGCGATGAAGCGGATCGAGGAGATGGCCGCCAAGATCCCCGGCACCTCGATCGAATGGAGCGGCGCATCCTATCAGGAGCGCTTGTCCTCGGGCCAGGCGCCGATCCTCTACGGCCTGTCGCTGCTGGTCGTGTTCCTGTGCCTGGCCGCGCTCTACGAGAGCTGGACGATCCCGATCGCGGTACTGCTGATCATTCCGCTCGGACTGGTCGGATCGGTGTTCGCGGTGACTCTACGCGGCCTGCAGAATGACGTCTATCTGCAGATCGGCCTGCTGACGACGATGGGCCTGGCGGCCAAGAACGCGATCCTGATGATCGAGTTCGCCGAGCAAGCCGAGAAGTCCGGCAAGCGCGTGATCGACGCCGCGCTGGAAGCCGCGCGCATTCGTCTCCGCCCGATCCTGATGACCAGCTTCGCGTTCATCTTCGGCGTGCTGCCGCTGGCGATCGCGACCGGTGCCGGCGCCAATAGCCGCGTCGCGATCGGCACCGCGGTGATCGGCGGCATGCTGACCGCGACGATCCTGGCGGTGTTCTACATCCCGTTGTTCTTCGTGCTGGTCCGCCGCACGACGCGCGACGCGCTGAAGCACCTCCACCACGAGCATCCGGCCCCGCCGCCGGCCGCACCGGAGGCCACGGCATGATCCGCAAGCTGACCGCGGTGACGATGATGGCGAGCCTGACCGCCTGCTCGCTGGCGCCCAAATATGAGCGCCCCGCAGCGCCGGTGCCGCAGAGCTGGCCGGTCGGCGACGCCTATCTGCGCACCAGCGAAGCGGCGTTGCCGACCGTGCGCTACCAGGACATCTTTCGCGACCCGCGTCTGCAGGCGCTGATCGTCCAGGCACTGGCCAATAATCGTGACCTGCGCGTCGCCGCCGCCAATATCGCCGTGGCGCGGGGCCAGTTCCGCATCCAGCGCGCCGAATTGTTTCCCGAGGTCGATGCCGGCGCCGGCGCCACCTTCCGCGGCGGTCAGGGCGCGACCGGCGCCAAGTCCAGCTTCGATGCCAATGTCGGCATCAACGCGTTCGAAGTCGACCTGTTCGGGCGCATCCGATCGGAATCGGATCGCGCGCTCAACAGCTATTTCGCGACCGAGGCGGCGGCCCGCGCGACGCGGCTGACGATGATCGGCGACATTGCCGACGGTTGGCTGACCTATGCGTCGGACAAGAGCCTGCTCAAGATCGCGCAGGACACTGCGGCCAGCGCCCAAAAAAGCGTCGAGCTCACGCAAAAGCGGCTGAACGGTGGGATCGCGCCGCGCACCGATCTGCGCCAGGCGCAATTGACGCTCGACACCGCCAAGGCCGACGTCGCCAATCAGACGACCTTGCTGGCGCAGGACGTCAACGCGCTGCAATTGCTCGTCGGCGCCCCGGTCGATCCCGCCAATTTGCCCAATTCGATCGACGAGGCGGGCGCGACACTGGCCGAACTCCCGGCCGGGCTCGATTCGTCGATCCTGTTGCGGCGCCCCGACGTGGTCGAGGCCGAATATCAATTGCGCGCCGCCAATGCCGAGATCGGCGCGGCGCGCGCGGCCTTGTTCCCCAAGATCAGCCTGACAGGGCTGGTCGGCTTCGTCAGCAACGCGCTGGGATCGCTGTTCGCCGGGGGCGCGTTCAACTGGCAGGCGGGTGCTGCCGCGAGCTATCCGATCTTTCGCGCTGGCGCCGGCAAGGCCAATGTCGACGTGACGAAGGCGCAGCGCGACGCGGCACTCGCCAGCTATGAAAAGGCGATTCAGACGGCGTTCCGCGAAGTCGCCGACGCGCTGGCACGCCGCGGAACGATCACCGATCAACTCGCCGCGTCGCGCGACCAGCGCGATGCCGCGGCGGACAATTACAAACTGTCCGACATGCGCTACCGCGGCGGCATCGATTCCTATCTCGACAGCCTCATAGCGCAGCGCTCTTATTATTCGGCGCAACAGACGCTGATCAACACCGAGCTCACCCGCGCGAGCAATCTGGTCACCCTCTATCGTGCGCTGGGCGGCGATTCGCTGGTCGAGGCGACAAAAGATGGGCCCAAGGCGCCGACGGGCTGACGACCCCGGCGCGAGCGCCCGATCGATAATCCTTGATCGGGCGCAAGGGCTGTCACTGCCGCGCACGTTAATCGGCTTTCCTGGAAGGAGCCGACAGTGCGCAATCATGTCATCATTATCGGCGGAGGGCCGGCCGGCCTGGCGCTGGCCGGGTGTCTTGCCGCGACCGCCGCGCGCATCACCATCGTCGAGCGCCAGCCGATCGACGCACTGGCCGACCCGGCACCCGACGGACGCGATATCGCGCTGACGCATCGGTCGGTCGCCATCCTGCGCGCGCTGGGGGCATGGCAGCTCATTCCGCGGGACGAGATCCATCCCTTGCGGGCAGCGCGCGTGTTCAACGGGCGATCGCTGCTGGCGCTGTCATTCGCGCCCGATGCGGCGGATAGCGACCGGCTGGGCCATCTGGTCGCCAACAACCTCATTCGCCGCGCACTGTTCGACGCGCTTGCCGATCATCCCCAACTCGCCTGGCAGTGCGGCGCGGGAGTCGTCGAGCTGAATGCGCGGCGCGAGGGCGTGCGCGCCCTGCTCGACGACGGCACGCAGATCACCGGCGACCTGGTCGTCGGCGCGGATTCGCGTTTCTCGTTCGTGCGCGATCAGCTCGGCATCGCCGCCGATTGCACCCGGCTGGGCAAATCGATGCTGGTCTGCCGCGTCGCGCACGGCGTGGCGCATGGCGGCGTCGCCACCGAATGGTTCGATCACGGCCAGACCGTCGCGTTGTTGCCGCTGGGCGAAGGCCAATCCTCGGCGGTCCTCACGCTGGCCGACGGCGCGGCCAAGCAGGTCGCGGCGCTATCTTCCGATCGACTGGGTGAGGAATTGACGCGGCGCTTCCACGGACGCTTCGGCACGATGCGTGTCATTGCGCCGGCTCATATCTATCCCCTGACCACCACCTGGTCGCGGCATTTCGCGACGACCCGCGCCGCGCTGATCGGCGATGCCGCGGTCGGAATGCACCCGGTGACCGCGCACGGCTTCAACCTCGGGCTGTCGGGCGTCGACCGGTTGGGCGGGTTGCTTGCCGCGACGATCGCGCGCGGTGGCGATGTCGGGCATCCGCTGTTGCTGCGCCGGTTCGAGGCCGGCCATCGCGCCGCGACGCTGCCGCTGTATCGCGCGACCAACATGATCGTGCGACTGTTCACCGACGATCGTCCGCTGGCGCGCGCGACGCGCGATATCGCGATCGGGCTGGGCGCCCGCCTGCCGCCGGTGCGGCGCTCTGTGAGCGCGATACTGACCCAGCATGCACCGCAGCGCGTGCGGCCGCGTTTTCCGCCGCTACCCCGCCTGCGCTGATCGGGGGTACGACCCGTTCAGGACTTTGTACCTTGCGCCCGGCGCGCGGCAATGATCTGCGCCCAGGGATTGGGGACGGGATCGCTGATCCGCACCAGGGTATTCTGGTCGCGATGCGCGAAGGGCTTGTCCTGCCCGTGGACGGCCAGGGTGGTGTCGGTGACATAACTCCACGACCCGTCGGCATTGAACGTGATCGTGATGCGATAATGGTCGGTGCGGAAGGCGTATTCGAGAAAGGCGGTCGAGCAGATGCCGTATTCGGTCTGCCCGCGCTCGGCATCGACCGTGATCGTGTCGGCATCGGCGGTGGCGTGGCCCGCGGCCAAGGCAACCTGACCGCGCGGAATTGCCAGCGTCTGCAGCACCAGCCCGGTGGCGGGCTCCCACAGCCAATAACCGACCTGATCGTGGAAGGTGATGTCCTCTTCGGCCGTAGTGATGTGGATATGATAGCGCAGTCCGTAGAAGAGCTGCGGGCCGTTGGCTTGCGGATCGATCGGCTGGAAATCGATCCGCTCGATGAATTCGCGCCGTTCCGGCCCATCCGCCTTGGGGTTGAGATCGACCCCCTTGCGCGCTTCCCAGCCGCCCGCGAGCCGCCGCAACGGGCCGAGATTGGCGAGCGTGTCGGGGTCGACATCGGTCGGTTCGGTGAAAATGTCGGCGGGGAAGGGCGTCATCGTGGTCCTCCGGTCAGGCGGATTCGGGGTCGGGGGCGGCGTGGCCGACGCTCTGGATCAGGTTGTCGCGGAGTCGCGTAACATCGCGCTGCAGTCGACGGAAGTCGTCGGGTGCCAGGCCCGCGGCCTGGACGAGGGTGCGTTGCGCGCCCGTCTCGCGCAATGCCCGCCCCGCGGGGGTCAGTGTGACGATGACCTGCCGCTCGTCGGCCGGGTCGCGCCGCCGCACGACATAGCCAAGCGCCTCCAGCTTCTTGAGGATCGGCGTCAGCGTGTTCGATTCGAGAAACAGCCGTTCGCCCAGTGCGCCGACCGTCAAACCATCTTCTTCCCACAAAGCGACGATCGCGATCCATTGGGTATACGTCACACCGAGCGCGTCGAGGATCGGCTTGTAGGCGCGTCCGTAAGCGAGATTGGCCGAATAGACCGCGAAACAAAGGAAATCCGCCAGTTTCGGCATGCCGGGCGCGGGTGCATCGTCCTTGTCCTTCACATTCATCCTTCCCTGAGCAACGTGTTGCCGATCGCATATAGATCGCATGCGATTAAATCGGAAGAGTTGACAGATGCAGCCGAATCGCTAATTGTACCGTACACGATTTCATCGTATCCGATTAGATAGGAGAAAGCCGATGTCCGTCTCGCTTACCGATCGCCGCACCTTGCTGGCCTTTTCCGCCATCGCGGGCCTCGCCAGCCAGATCGCTTTGCCGCGGCTCGCCCGCGCCGCCACCGTGCCACCAGCCGTACCTTGGCCCAGCCTTCAGCGGACCGACGCGGGCGACCTCAGCATCCAATATGCCGATATCGGCCCCAGGAACGGCAAGCCGGTGATCCTGCTTCACGGCTGGCCCTATGACATCCATGCTTTTGCGGAAGTCGCCCCGCTACTGGCGCGCTCAGGGTATCGCGTCATCGTCCCGTTCCTGCGCGGCTATGGCGGTACCGTCTTCCGTTCGACCGACACTTCGCGCAACGGCCAGCAAGCGGCGCTGGCGGTCGATGTCATCGCACTGATGGACGCGCTCAAGATTCCCCGCGCGGTGATCGGCGGTTTCGATTGGGGCGCGCGCACCGCGAACATCGTGGCAGCGCTCTGGCCCGAACGCTGCCAGGCGATGGTTTCGGTCAGCGGTTACCTGATCGGCAGCCAGAAAGCGAACGAGGCACCCTTGTCCCCGACCGCCGAGTTGGCGTGGTGGTATCAATTCTATTTCGCGACCGAGCGCGGCCGGCTGGGTTACGAACGTAACCGTCACGATTTCGCGAAGCTGATCTGGCGTACCGCGTCACCTAAATGGGATTTCGACGACGTGACGTTCGATCGCTCGGCCAAATCGCTCGACAATCCCGACCATGTCGCGATCACGATCCACAATTATCGCTGGCGGCTGGGCCTGGCGCAAGGCGAGACGAGGTTCGACGATCTCGAACGGCGCCTCGCCCAGGGACCGACGATCTCGATTCCGACGATCACCATGGAAGGCGACGCCAACGGTGCGCCGCATCCTGACCCGTCGGCCTATGCGGCGAAGTTCACGGGGCGTTACGCCCACCGCCTGGTGTCGGGCGGCATCGGGCACAATCTCCCGCAGGAGGCACCCAAGGATTTCACCGACGCCATCCTGCAGGCGGCGGCGCTGTCCGCCTGAGCCTTCCTCCCTCTCCCAAAGGTGATGTAATGACCCGAACCTGGCTAGTCACCGGCGGTTCCCGCGGCTTCGGCCGCGCCTTGTGCGAAGCGATCCTCGACGCGGGCGACAACCTGCTGGCGACCGCGCGCGATCCCACCCAGCTCACCGGCCTGGGCGACGGCCGCCCCGGCCGGTTGGTGACTGCGCCGCTGGACGTCACCGACGAAACCCAGGCACAGGATGCGGTGGCGGCGGCGGTCGCCGAATTCGGCTCGCTCGACATACTGGTCAACAATGCCGGTTATGGCGATATCGGCTCGGTCGAGGACACACCGCTCGCTTCCTATCGCCGCCAGATCGAAACCAACCTGTTCGGCACGATCATCATGACCAAGGCGGCGATCCCGACCATGCGCGAGCAGCGGAGGGGCCATATCGTCCAATTCTCCTCGGTCGGCGGGCGGCGCGGTGCTCCCGGTCGCTCGGCCTATTCGGCGGCGAAATGGGGCGTCGAGGGATTTTCCGAAGTGCTCGCCGGCGAGATGGCGCTGATCGGCGTGCGGGTGACGATCGTCGAGCCCGGTGGCTTTCGCACCGACTTCGCCGGATCCTCGACAGCGATCGAGTCCGGCCGGCCGGAATATGACGCGTTGGTCGGCGCCGCTGCGCGGATGCAGCGCGCCTATGACGGCAACCAGCCCGGCGATCCCCGGCGCGGCGCGAAGGCCGTGCTCGATGTCGTGAACGCCGAAAACCCGCCACTGCGGCTGCCGCTCGGCAAGGACGCGGTCGGCGCGATCGAGGCAAGCGATCGCGCGCGGCTGGAGGAACTCGACCGATGGCGCGCGCTCAGTTGCTCGACCGATTTCGCATCCTAGCCGAATGTGCCAGGCCTTCTAATGCTCGAACCGCACCAGGCAGAGGCCCGGATAGCCGCCCTGCCCCTGATGCCATTGGCCGGTCCAGGTGCCGTTAACGGCGCGCGCCGCTTCGGGACAGCGACGGTTGGCGTCGCCCTGGCCGGCGATCGCGCCGCCCTCCACCCCGCGCAGCACGCCGGCGAGATTGCCGCCTGCGGCGCCGACGCCATAGCGGACGGGGCTGTTGTTCCAGAAGCCGTCCGAAGATGCGAGCGGCGGCGACGTCCGCGCGGACGGGCCGGGCGCCGCGGCGCCGACACCCGCCGCGGATCCGGTCACGTCATAGAGGTCGGCATAGGATCCGCCATTTTCGGTATAGCGGATTTTCTTGCGGTAGAGGTCGATCTGGACGCGAACGTTGCGCGCGGGGTCGAACAGGAACACCGACCATTCGTCGCGCGCGTCCTCGACAAAGGCATTGGTCTGCTTGCCCGATTTGTCGAATTCGCCCCAGGCGCGCGGGCCGGTCTGGCGATACATGCCCTGCGGATAGGTAACGCTGCGGACGTTCGCACCGGTGGCAGGCACCTCCGCGGCGGCGGCGGGGACGCTCGCCACCATGGCAATCGCGGCAACAGCTAGCCTGAACATCGTCCGCCTCCTCTATGGCCGGAAGGACCATAAGGGAGGCGGCGCGAAGCGGCTAGACCGCGAAGCCGATCATGCGATCGGCCAAGGGGTTCAGGCGGCGAGCTTCGCCGCGACTTCGGCGACGCGGCGGCCCTGGTAACGGGCACCGTCGAGATCGACCTGGCTCGGCTGGCGGCTGCCGTCGCCATCGGCGATCGTGCTGGCACCGTAAGGCGAATTGCCATGCACTTCCTTGACGCCCATCTGCCCGGTATACCCATAATCGAGCCCCACGATCGTCAACCCGAAATGCAACAGGTTGGTGATGATCGAGAACAGCGTCACTTCCTGGCCGCCATGCTGGGTCGCGGTCGAGGTGAAGGCCGCGCCGACCTTACCGTTCAATGCGCCGCGCATCCACAAGCCGCCGGCCTGGTCGAGGAACGACGCCATCTGGCTCGACATGCGGCCGAAGCGGGTCGGCGAGCCGACGATGATCGCGTCATAGTCGGCGAGCTTGTCGATACCCTCGATCAGCGGGTGTGAGATGTCCGCCTTGAACCCGGCCGCCTTGGCGACCTCCGCGGGCGCGGTCTCTGGAACGCGGCGGATATCTACCTCGGCACCGGCGCTACGGGCGCCTTCGGCGACGGCATCGGCCATCTGCTCCATATGGCCGTAGGACGAATAATAAAGGACGAGAACCTTGGTCATTGGGGGACTCCTTCAGTTGCTTGATGGGGAGGCCCCCTCCCCGGGGGTCAGGGAGGGGGCTGGGCCGGCGCGTTGGGAGGAACGCCGCGCCGGCTCGGGGGGGAAACAGGGTGCAGCCTCAGTCGGCGTCGACCAGAACCAGTTCGGTATCGTCGAGCGCCTTGATCTCGACGGTCTGACCGCCCGAAATCGCGATGCCGTCGCGCGCCTCATAGCGCTCGCCGTCGATCTCGACCGCGCCGGTGGCGGGGACGAGATAGGCGTGACGTCCCTCGCCCACCGTGTGACTGACGCTCTCGCCCGCCTTGATGGTGGCGCCCATCACTCGGGCGTCGGCGCGGATCGGCAAGGCGCCGTCATCCTCGGCGAACCCGCTGGCAAGCGTCACGAACTTGCCCGAGCGATCACCCTTGGGAAACGGCTTGGCGCCCCAGGACGGCGAGCCGCCGATACGCTTGGGCTCGATCCAGATCTGGAAGAGCGTGGTCGATTCGGGCTCGAGATTATATTCGGCGTGGCGGACGCCGGTTCCGGCGCTCATCACCTGGACGTCGCCCGCCGCGGTGCGGCCGACATTGCCCATCGAGTCCTGATGCGTGATCGCACCCTTGCGGACATAGGTGATGATTTCCATGTCGCGATGCGGGTGCGCCGGGAAGCCCGTATTGGGGGCAATCTCGTCGTCGTTCCACACGCGGATAGCGCCCCAACTCATCCGCTTCGGGTCGTAATAATCGGCGAAACTGAAATGATGCCGGGCATTGAGCCAACCGTGATCGGCATGGCCCAGGCTGTCGAAAGCGCGGCGCTCGATACGGGTGGCAATTTTGGTGTCGGCCATGAAAACCTCCATTCGTTGCCGCCAAGATAGGCATCCCAGGCATCGCGTAAATGGAAACGATTGAAACCGATCGTTTCCCATTATAAGCCATCTTGGTTCTCCGGGAGGAATGATGAAGCTACCCGATTTCGAGGCCTGGGCGATCTTCGCGACGGTAGCCGAACACCGCTCGTTCAGCGGCGCGGCCGATGCGTTGGGCGTGTCTAAGGCGACGGTGTCCAAGGCGATCACCCGCCTCGAACAGTCGCTCGGCACGTCGCTGTTCCACCGCACCTCGCGCCGGCTGACGCTGACGCAAAGCGGCGAGAATCTCAGCGAGCATGCCCAGCGCATCCTGGCCGAGGGTCAGGCCGCCGAGGAAAGCGCGCACGATGCCGCCGCGGCGCCGGTCGGGCTGATTCGCGTCGCCGCGCCGCTGACGTTCGGGATCCGCCATGTCGCACCCGTCATCGCCGATTTCATGGTCGAGCATCCCGGGGTTCATATCGACCTGAGGCTATCCGACGCAAAAGTCGACATCGTCGCCGAAGGGTTCGACATTGCGCTGCGCATTGCCGATCTGCCCGACAGCTCGTTGCGCGCTCGGCGGCTCGCCCCGGTCGAAACGCGCATCGTCGCCTCCCCACTTTATCTCGACCGGCGCGGACGACCCAAACATCCGCTCGAGCTCGGCGAGCACGACATCTTCGCTTATGCCAACGTTCCCAGCACGACCTGGACCTTCCGTGGGCCGGCAGGCGAGGACGTCGCGGTCCGGCCCAACGGGCGCTTCACCAGCGATAATGGCGACGCCAATTTGCCGCTTCTCCATGCAGGGCTGGGGATTGCGCGCCTGCCCGATTTCATCGTCGACGAAGAAATCGCGGCGGGACGGCTCGAAGCCATTCTGACCGACTGGAAGGGACCGTCGGTCGCGCTTCATCTCGTCACGCCGCCGAGCGCGCTACGACCCGCTCGCGTAGAACTCCTTATTGAATTCCTTGCTGCCCGATTTAGGGAATTATGCACGTCGCAAACGCGACATTAACCGAAGGGTGCAGACCCATTACTAACGAGGATCGAGACAGCCATGTCCGGGATGCTGTGGGAGGAGGAGTGCGAAGAACGGGGGGTTTCCCCCGTTCAAGCGCTCCGACGCGCCACAGCGCCCGGACATGGCTGCCGCGAAGCGGTGGGACGAAAAAGGCCGCTGGAGCGGTCGAGCGCTTGCCAGATAGACACCGTTATCTGGCTGCGCGCCCTCTCTCCCAGCAGCCTTTTTCGTCTCCATCTCAACCTCGTTAGTAACGGGTCTGCACCCTAGTGCGAATCACATTGACACCTCGCGACTCGCGGAGTCAGGCCGGTTAGCGAAGAATTAACCTTTGTCCTTCAGATGTGCTTAGGTTAATGGAATGTGTCGAGTGTGGGCGGCCAACGGGGGCAGCTTGCCGCGAGTGACAGGGGATTTCGCTGATGCGAGTGTTGCTGATCGAGGACGAGCCGACGACGGCCAAGGCCATCGAGCTCATGCTGACGACCGAGGGCTTCAACGTTTATACGACCGACCTCGGCGAGGAAGGTTTGGATCTGGGCAAGCTGTATGATTACGATATCATCCTGCTCGACCTGAACCTGCCCGACATGCACGGCTATGACGTGCTGAAGAAATTGCGCACCGCGCGGGTCCAGACCCCGGTGCTCATCCTGTCGGGTATCAGCGAGATGGACTCGAAAGTCCGCTCGTTCGGCTTCGGCGCCGACGATTACGTCACCAAGCCGTTCCATCGGGAAGAGCTGACCGCGCGCATCCATGCCGTTGTCCGCCGCTCCAAGGGCCATTCGCAATCGGTGATCAAGACCGGCAAGCTGGCGGTGAACCTGGATGCCAAGACCGTCGAGGTCGATGGCGCCCGCGTCCACCTGACCGGCAAGGAATATGCGATGCTCGAGCTGTTGTCGCTCCGCAAGGGCACGACGCTGACCAAGGAAATGTTCCTCAACCACCTTTATGGCGGGATGGACGAGCCCGAACTCAAGATCATCGACGTCTTCATCTGCAAGCTGCGCAAGAAGCTCAGCCTGGCGACCGACGGCGAGAATTACATCGAGACCGTATGGGGCCGCGGCTATGTGCTGCGCGAGGCCGACGAAGTCGAGGCGGCGCAGGTCGCCTGAGCCGAAAGGCTAAAGGTTAAAAGGGGGACGAGGGTCGCGGCGCCGAAAGGCATCGCGACCCTCTTCTTGTCGGTAAGGACGAACGGTAGCCGAGCGAAGGTCACTGTTCCGAAAACGTGCCGCGCGGGGGCCGAAAAGCCGGGCCATGGCGGACGATCCGGGGCTCACCCTTTCAAATTCGGGCCGAATACGCTACGTCGCGCTCGCTAGAGTCGCATATCGACGGTTTTCGGCGCTGCGGCACCACTCCTTCTTTCCCTGCCCCTTGAGCGGTAAGTCTTCATCCAGAAGACGGAAATCGAAGGAAATATTCATGGCCATCACTGGCACCGTCAAGTTTTTCAACGCCACCAAAGGGTTCGGCTTCATCTCGCCCGACGCCGGCGGCGAGGATTCGTTCGTTCACATCAGCGCGGTCGAGCGCGCCGGCATGGCGACGCTGGAGCAGAACCAGCGCGTGTCGTACGAACTGGAAGCATCGAAGAACGGCAAGATGGCGGCCTGCAACCTGCAGAACGCCGACTGACGCCAGGTTGATACGGCGGCGCGATCCTGCGCCGCCGTTTTCCCCAAGCCGGAGAAACCGCCTTGGCGCAAAATACTTTTCGAGAAAATGCGGCCGCCGCCCAAGCGGATGCCGATGCGGCGACACTGGATAATGTCCGGGATCGCTGCCTGCGGGCTGCGGCGGCATGGGAAGCCATGGCCGAACGCCAGGAACGGGTTGAACGCGCCCGCGCCCAGAACCGACCGATCGACGCACTGGTCGATTGACGCCGATGCGGAGCCGCGATCGGGACGACAATTCGTCCGCCCGCGGCTTCCGTCGTTCGCCGGCCGATCCTATCCAAGGCCAATCCGCGAACGGACGGACGATCCTGCGCGAATTCAAATCGGCCGCTGAACTGAAAACCGAACTGGACTGGGCCATATCCGTACTGCTCGGGGCGGATGTCACGGGTCGCATCGTCTTCGATGAGCCCTTCCCGGCCCAGCCTGCGACCGCGCAATGCTGCAATTGGGACGTCACGGTCAGTTGCTCGCCCGACGATGACAACGTCGTCCGGGCGGCCATCCGGCACGTCGCCGATCGCTGGGATCTGGCTTGACTCTATCGCTCGCGAATCCTGGCCGGACGACGCGAGTCGGACGGCACTCGCACGCGAAGCCGATCGTCGAAGCCGCGCAGCAGGCGCCGGCGCGCGCTCGCCGCGCGAAGGAATATCACCAGCATCGTCACCAGGGTCGGGACGGCAATCATAATGAAGACGATAGCAAGTGCCTGTTGAGAGACGATGACGCTTCTCCAGCCTGCAAGCGGGAGCACGATCGGTCTCTCTGTCAGCGGCGCTCAGGAAGAAAACTGTCGCTGATATAGCCTCTTATCACGGCCGGCCGACCCCGGCCAGCAGCGATCGGGCGTTAACCATCCGTCGGCGTCATCCCGTCTTGCGGACGTAAATCTTGGCGCCGCCGATCCACGTCTCCTCGACCTTGGTCTGGCGCAGCTCGCTCGGGCTCGCCAACATCGGATCGCGGTCGACGATGATGAAATCGGCAAGCTGGCCGGGCGCGAGGCGGCCGAATTTCTCCTCGGCAAACCCCGCATAAGAGCCCCCTTGGGTGAAGGCCCACCAGGCCTGTTCGCGCGTCACCTTTTCCTCGGGCCGCCAGCCACCGAACGGCTCGCCATTGGCGTCCTGGCGCGTGAACGCCGCCGCCCAGCCGGCCCAGGGGTCCGGGCTCTCGACCGGATAATCCGAGCCGAATGCCAATGGCACGCCGTTTCTGAGCATCGTCGCCCAGGCATAGGCGCCGACCAGCCGATCCGGGCCAAGCCGTGCTTCGGCCATCGCCCGGTCGGACGTGGCATGGGTCGGCTGCATCGACGCGATCACCTTCAGGCTGGCGAACCGCGGCAGGTCGGCGGGGTCGACGATCTGGGCATGTTCGATCCGCCAGCGGCGGTCGCCCTTATAGGTGTTCGACATCGCCTCGATCGCGTCGAGCACCTGGCGGTTGGCACGGTCGCCGATCGCGTGGACCGCGACCTGGAACCCGTCCATCGACGCGCGGCTCATGTAATTCTGCAGCACGTCGTCGCTCATGAAGCCCGCACCGGACTGCCCCGGCGCGTCGCTATAGGGCTTGAGCAGCCAGGCGCCGCGCGAGCCGAGCGCGCCGTCCGCGAACAGCTTGACCCCCGCCATGCGCAGTCGATCGTTGTACAGCCACGGCCTCGGGCCGTTGCCGCTGATCCTGACCGCGGTATCGACCCCGAGCCCGTAGCTCATGATCCGCACCTGCAACGCGCCGCGGTCGCCGGACCGGCGCATTGCCAGCCAGTCGTCCATCGACGTACCCATGTCCGAGGTCGCGGTGATGCCGAAAGCGAGCAGGATCTCCTGCGCTTTCGCCAGCGCGAGATCTCGTTCCTTGGGCAAAGGCTGAGGCACGACCTTTTCGATCAATTGCTGGGCGGCATCGACGAACACACCGGCGGGCTGGACGCCGATCTTCTCGATCCGGCCGCCGGGGGGCGTCGCGGTCTTGGCAGTTACGCCCGCTTCCTTGATCGCCGCGCTATTGGCCCAGGCGGCATGGCCGTCGGCGCGCTCGAGCCAGACCGGGCGATCGCCCACGACCGCGTCAAGATCGGCGGCGGTCGGAAAGCGGCCCAGCCCCCATTTCTCCTGGTTCCAGCCGCCGCCCAATATCCATTTCTTCTCGGGATTGGCCTGGGCGTAAGCGGCAATCTTGGCTTTGGCCTCGTCGAGCGACTTGGTATCCGATAGATCGAGTTCGAGCGCGCGGAAGCCGAGATCGATGACATGGCCGTGCGCATCGATGAACCCGGGCAATAGAGTCCGCCCCTTCTGGTTCGACAGCCAATCGAGCTTGTCGGGGCGCTTGTCGCCCGACTGCATCAGCTTCTTCACCTTGCCGTCGGTGCCGATCAGCACGCCGTTGAAGTGGATCACCCGGCCCTCGGCATCCATCGTGATGCCGTTGACATTGTCGACCAGACCGTCGGCCAGCGCGGGCGTAGCGATCATCGACAGCGCGACGGCCGCCCCCACCAGCTTACGGATCATTCGCGGCCAACTCCCGTTTCTTGCGCTCAAAACGCTGCGCTAGGGCGGGCATAAGCCGTGTTCCCCCAACACGCCAGATAGTCTAGTCGGGCCGGCATGACCTCCTCCGAAACGATCGCCGCCACCATCCCGGTCACCATCGAAGACGTCCGCGCCGCGCACGCCCGCATCCGCGATTCGATCGTCCGCACGCCGACCTTCATCAGCAAGACGCTGAGCGAGCTGACCGGAGCGACGGTCTATCTGAAGTTCGAGAACCTCCAGTTCACCGCGGCGTACAAGGAACGCGGCGCGCTCAACACCTTGCTCCAGCTCGACGAGGCGGCCCGCGCCAAGGGCGTGATCGCAGCGTCGGCGGGTAACCATGCCCAGGGCCTCGCCTATCACGCCCATCGTCTGGGCATTCCGGCGACGATCGTGATGCCGACCAACACGCCGATCGTGAAGGTGACGCAGACCGAAGGCCATGGCGCCAAGGTCGTGCTCCAGGGCGACACGTTCGACGCGGCTTATGCCCATGCCCGCCAGCTCGAGCAGGAATGCGGCTTCACTTTCGTCCATCCATTCGACGACGCGCGCGTCATCGCCGGCCAGGGCACGGTCGCGGTCGAGATGCTGGAGGACGTGCCGGCGATCGACACTTTCCTGACCCCGATCGGCGGCGGCGGACTGATCAGCGGCATGGCGGTGGTCGCCGCGGCGGCCGACCATCCGATTGAAGTGGTCGGAGTCGAGGCCGAACTTTATCCGTCGATGTACAACCGCATCAACGGCACCCAATATCCGTGCGCCGGCGATACCCTGGCCGAAGGCATCGCGGTCAAGGAACCGGGCGGGATCACCTCGGCGATGGTCCGCGAGCTGGTCAACGAAATCGTCCTGGTCAGCGAACGCAGCCTGGAACAAGCGGTCAGCTTGTTGCTGCAGATCGAGAAATCGGTCGTCGAAGGCGCCGGCGCGGCGGGGCTCGCGGCGTTGCTCGAACATCCCGATCGCTTCAAGGGCAAGACGGTCGGCGTGGTGCTGTGCGGCGGCAATATCGACACGCGCCTGCTCGCCAACGTGCTGCTCCGTGATCTCGCGCGGTCGGGCCGCCTGGCGCGGTTGCGTATCCGCTTGCAGGACCAGCCCGGCGCCTTGTTCAACGTCGTCCGCATCTTCAGCGACCAGCGCGTCAACATCATCGAAGTCTATCACCAGCGCGTGTTCACCACCCTACCCGCCAAGGGCCTGATCACCGACATCGAATGCGAAGCCCGCGACCGCGCGCATCTCGACCGGCTGGTCGCGGCGCTCAAGGCTGCGGATTACGAGGTGACGCCGGTCGAGCTGGCCTGAGGCGCCCCCCTTCAATCGCCAGTGCCGGATGCTCGCACGACAGGCTCTCTTTTTATCCCTTGTTCGGGATGAACGAGCGGCGGCCGCCGCAGATCATGATGTCCCGATAACAAAAAGTCAGGTCGCCAGGCCGCCGCGCATCATGTTGGCGGCGGTACGGAATACGGCATCGGCCAACACGCCCGGTTCTTCATACAGCATCTCGTCCGCACCAAATCCGAGTTCGACCGTGAGGCGAATATACAGCCACAAATCCTCGCGATTCATGTGCGGAAGGTACGGCGCGTACGCCTCGACCAGCTTGCCCGTCACGTAACGGTGCGAGTCGATGCGGACATGGGCGAGCCGGGGCGAGCCGTGGAGCGCACGCAGGATCCACACCGCGCCCGGCTCGGCGCGCGTCACGGCCGCATTCTCCCGCAACAGCTCCTCGATATTATCCTGGAGATCATCGAGCCCTTTGCCGGCGTGGCGCGCGATCCACGCCTCGAGCACGGCGTTCTGGCGTTCCATCAATCGTAACCCCAGCGCCTCCAGCACCGAATATTTGTCCTTGAAATAGCGATAGAGAGCGGGCGGCGTGAGCCCTGCGCGCGCGCAGATCAGGTTGGTCGATATGCGCTCGATACCGACTTCGGACAGCAATTCCCCCGCGACGTCGAGCAGCAGCTCATAGGTTTGCTGCGCGCGCTCCTGTTTGGGGAGCGCACGTGGAATATCGGGAGTCGCGGTCACGTCAGGCCTTGGTCGGTGGTGGCGGCGCGGTTGCCGCCGCGTCGAGGAGTATCGCGGCGCCTATAACCGCGCGTTCCGTGCCGAACCAGTGCCCCGGGATCAGCATCGCGGCGGTCCGACGGACCAGCTCATCGTGCCCGTCCGGTTCCGTCGTCTTCGGTGCATGCGCCTTTCAGGGTCAGGATATAGTCGTAGATCAACTTGACGCCTTCGACATGCTCGATGTCGCGACCCAGCTCCGGCATCATCACGCCGGGATCGGTGCTGGCGAGGCGATAGGGCAGGATCGAGCGCTCGGGATGGCCGGGCACGACGTCGAACGGGCGGTCTCCGGTACCACGTCCGGCCGCGACCGGCGGTTTGCACATGCCTAGAAGGCGCGGGTCGATCGTCGCCGCGTCGAGCCATAGCCCAGACGTGCGCGCCGCACCGGTCGGATTGTGGCAATGGCTGCAATTGATATCGAGATAGGCGCGTGCGCGGTCGGCGACGTCGATCTTGGCGTCCTGCCAGTTGGCGTTGCGCGGCACGCCGCTGCCGGGCACCCCGGTCAGATAGCCCAGCGCGACCAGCCGCTTCAGCTGGTTGATCTCGCCGCCTTCCCCGCGAAAGTCGCGGTTGAGGTGGCGCGCTTTCAACCCGATCGGCTCGATCGCGCGCGTGCGGAAGTCCTGGGCGTGGCAACCCGCGCATTGATTCTGGTTCGGCACGGCATAGTCGAACGATACCGTCTTCCCGCCCTCGTCGAGCGTCAGCGCGATGTCGGCGCCGGTTCGCGCCAACGTCGCGTCGTGGCCGTCGGTATCCCAGACGTATGGCAAAGCGACCCAGCCGGACGCGCGCCGGACCAGCAACCGGGTTTCGATCAGGCGGACATGGCGAAGATCGAGGCCCGAGACGCCGGCCTGATACGTCGCCGGCGTCATCTTGACGACGGTATCGCTGGTCTGGGAGTCGGTCACACCTGCCGGGGCAGTGTAATAGAAGGTCTTGGTGACGATCGTCCCGACCGGGAAGTCGAAGGCGGTATTTGGCCGATAGGCGGCACGAACCCCCTTGGGCATCCAGATCGTCCGCCATTTCTGGGCATAATCGCTGAACAGCGGCGTTTGCAGCTCATACGTCACCATCCCCTCGTGCGGGGCGATGCGGCCATCCGCCACGGTGAACAGGCCCCAGGCCGACAGCTTTTCGGGATTGTCGTCGGCATGGAAAGTCACGACCCGCGGCGCATGGCCGCAGGCCGCGAGCAGCAAAGCCGCGCAGAGGGAAGCGACCATACGAACGATCATGACTTGGCGCCGCTGTCCTTCGTCATCGCATCAGGCAGCACGATCGCCGGCAGCCGAGTCGGCGGGGCACAATTGCGTCCGGTGTCGATCCGCGCGCCGGCGAACTTGGACGGACCGTCGGCGTTGAGCGTCTTCGCGGCGCCATTCTGGACGCAGATCCCCGGATCCTTGATCTTCGGATTGGTGAAACCGTCCCACAAGATATCTGGCAACCTGCCGCCATTCACCGCCTTGAGCGGGACGAGCGTCGGGTTGCCGGGATCCTCGCCGCCGCCGGAAAAACGGTTGCCGGTGACATAGATATTCTCCGGATAAGGGTCGTACGCCGCGGCGATGCCTTTCTTGGTATCGAACCCGGTCGAATAATAGCTCGAGATGAGGACGTTGGCGGTCTTGTTGTCCTTGATGTCGTTGTCGAAAATCTCGACCTGATCGTTGGAATTGACGATCACCCCCGATCCCGCCGGGACAGAGCTGACCGCGCTGCCCTTGGCACCGAAATTGGCGTGATTGTTGGCGACAACCTGGTTCTTGAAGACGCGGGTCTTGCTTCCCGGCACCGGCAAATTGGGCATGTTGAACACCAATATGCCCCCGGCATTCCCGGTCGCCGTGTTGCCATAGACGTCGGCATTGTTCGAATTCTCGATCTCGATACCAGCGACATTGCCCTCGGCACGATTGTCGCGGACGATGATGTTGTTCGATTGTCCGACATAGATGCCGGCGTCGGACGCTCCCTTCACCACGCTGCCTTCGATCAGCACATTGGTGACCTGCACCGGATAGAGGCCATAGGCGCCGTTCGACGTCTTGCTGCCGCCGGTCCATTCGGCGCGAACGCGGCGGATCACGGTGTTCTTGACGCCGTTGACCTTCAGCGCGTCGCCCTTGGTGTCCTCGAACGCCAGATCCTCGATCGTGAAGTCGTTGCCGGTGACCAGCATGCCCTCGGCACCCGAACTCTGCTTCGCGAAGGACAGGATGGTCTTGCCCATGCCGGCGCCGCGGACCGTGACGCCGTCCACCGTCAGGCTGAGGCTGCGGCTCAGCGCATATTTGCCGGCCGGGATATCGATCACGCTGCCGGGTTTGGCGTCGAGCAGCTTCTGTTGCAGGTTCTTCTCGAAATCGGGATCGACGGTGAAACCCTGTTGGTCGACTTTCGGTCCGCAGCCGCTCATCAGCGCAAGCAGCGCCGCGCAGCCGGCCAGCGCAATTCCTCTGGTCATCATTCTCTCCCGTTCGATCAGAATTTGAGTCCGAGCTCGATGCCGTAAAAACCGGGCTGATCGCGCCGGACATAGGGCGTGTGGAACGTGTCCGCGGTTATCGTATTCAATGTGCGCAGATATTTTTCGTTGAGCAGGTTCTCGGCGAACAAAGCGATCGAATAACGCTGGCCGGGAGAGCGCCAGCCGATCTTGGCGTTGATGATGTTGCGCGGCGCCCACAGCCGGTCGATCTTCGACAGGTCGACGCCCGCGCCACCGGCCGCGACGGGGATGGCGAGGAAAGCATTGATCGAGCGCGCCGCAGCGTTGAGCCGTTGACGGGAAGTATAGCTGTAGCTGGCATCGCCGAAGATCGCGCCATTGCCGGTATCGTGCTTGTAATGCAGCCCCAATATGCCGCGGAAGACCGGTTCGCCGGTCGGCTGGCCCGCGAGGTCGATATCTATGGTCTGACCGAGAACATCTCTGCCTTGCTCAACTCGTTTCACCCACTTGGAGTCGATCAATCCGGCGGTGCCGGTGATCGAGAAATCGCGCGAGACCACGAATTGCGTATCGAGATCGAGACCGTACGCCTCGGAGTCGCCCGACAGCGTGATATATTGCGGAACCGCGCCCCCAATATTCGCCAGGCTGAGCGCCTGGCGGTTGCTGTATTTGAAATAATAGCCCGAGAGGTTGAAGCGTACGTGGCGGTCGAACAGCTCGGACTTGATGCCGCCCTCGAAATTCCAGACCTTTTCCGGCTCGAAGAAGGAATTGACCTGGACCGAGTTGAACCCGCCCGCCTTGTAGCCGCGCGAGGCCGAGGCATAGAGATGGACGTCGGGGGTTGCATCATATTGCACGACGAAGCGCGGTGAGACGTCGTTAAAGGCTGCCCGGCGCGTGAACTGCACGCCTTCCAGCGCGCCTTCGTCGAAAATCAGCCCGTTCGGGCCGATCGTCGCGCCGAAGAAATCGGACACGCTGAACAAGGTGTCGTCGGGGAAGACCGGCCCGCCGAGGATCGCATTGTAGAGCGCGCCAGGCGCCTTGATCGCATCGAGCCCGGGTGCGGAGAAGGGGCCATTGAACCAGCTGAACTTCTTCAGATCGTGCGTGTAGCGAACGCCGGCGGTCAGGCTCAATCGCGGCGTCACCTTGAAGGTCGCGTCTCCGAACACCGCATAGCTGTCGTTCGCGGCGCGATTGCTCATCGTCTCCTGAAAGGTGTTGCCGAAGACCGGCAAGCCGACGCTGTCGAGAATCGAGAAGATCGGGAACTGCCCGGCTGTCGCGTCGCTGATCAGCCGATTCACGGAATCGGTCAGTGCCGTAACGATGCTCTGCTGGCGGCCGCGTTCGTGATAATAGCTGGCCCCGACGATCGCGCTGATCCGGTCGCTTTCATATCCCAGCCGCACTTCCTGATAGAGGCTGGAATTCCGTTCGGCATTCTCGGTGTCGAGATAGCGGGTGGGATCGTTGGTCCCGTCCTCATCCTCGCGATTATGCGTCTCGAAATGCTTGAACGAGCTGATGCTGGTCAGGGTGAACGCGCCCATTCGCTGGGTCGCGGTCAACGAGACCCCGTTCAGGATACGGGTTTCCTTGTTGCCGATCACGTCGTTGGTGAACGGGCCGAACGGATCCTTGCTCAGCGCAAAGGCGCTGATCCCGACCGCCGCCGGACCATCCTTGTTGGTATCGTCGTGATCATAAGCGAGCACGAAATCGGTGTTGGCACTGGGCGCCCAGCGCAGCGCGACCCGCCCCGAACTACTATCCTCCCGCTCGCGATCGTCGTGGGTGATCGCGTCCTTCAGATAGCCGTTGCGGCGATTGATCACGCCATCGACGCGCAGATACAGAGTGTCGGTGATCGGCACATTGCCCATCACGTCGAGCTTGGTCTTGGCAAAATTGCCGAACTGCGCCGTGGCGGTCATTTCCGGCTCGGGAGACGGCTTGTTGGTGATGATCGAGATCGCGCCGGCGGAGGTGTTGCGGCCGAACAAAGTACCCTGTGGCCCCTTCAGCACCTCGACCCGGTTGATGTCGTTGAAGAAGATCAGCGAGGATCCCGAACGGCCGGAATAGATACCGTCGATGAAAATGCCGACCGACGGGTCAGTGCCGATCCCGAAATCATCGGTCGAGACCCCGCGAATGGTGAAGCTGGGTTGAGTCACCGACGTGTCGTTGATCGTTAGACCCGGCGTGAAATTGTCGAGATCGCCGATCGATTCGGCGCTGAGTGCCTTGATATTTGCGGCACTGAAAGCAGCAACGCTGATCGGTACGGTTTGCAGCGACTGTTCGCGGCGCTGGGCGGTGATGATGATATCGCCCAATTGACCAGAGTCATCCGCTGCTGCGGCCGGAGGGGCTTTTGCCTGAGTAGAGTCCGGCTGCGGTAGCGGCGTAGTCTGCGCGCCCGCCGCTATCGACCACAACATAGCTGTTCCCGCCAGCAGACCTCTTTCGATCACGCTCTTCATGGGCTCTCCTCCCGCTATTTTTGCGGATTGGAGGTCATAATAAAATGATAGTCAAGGCTATATTATATGGCTTCGCGGTCTGTACTTGGGAAGGTCAGCGGAGCCCCATATCCGCTCAGGCGCGGCGGACCTTCTTCGCCAAGTCCTGGAGGCCCAGCCGCTCCACGCTCGCCTTGGCCAGTGCCATCGCGCCGTCGAACCCCGCCAGGGCAGCGACGGCGAGGCGATTGGCCAGGGTCGGGCGCAGCAGCAGCAGGTCGCAGCAATCCATGCCGCCAGTGGCGAACTGGCGCTTGTGTTGGCCATCGCCCTCAGTGAAGTCGAAGCGGCGGCAGGCGGGGTCGGCGAACAGGTCGCGCAAGGCCTCGACCTGGAGGACGGCGCCGACCGAGAGATCGCCGAACCGCGGGTCATGACCGACATATTCGTAGATGACGGTCCCGTCATGGACGGGGCAATAGAGATAGGCGGCCGGCTCGCCGCCGACATACAATAGCCAGGCGCGGACATTGCCTTCCGCCGCCATGACGTACATGCGCTGGAGGAAATCGGGCGTGTCGGGCAGGCCCGCACCCATCAGCTTTTCCTGATAGGTGGCGAGTGCGAGGCGGCGGGCGACTTCGTGGAACTCGCGCAGTTCGGCGGGGGTCGCGAAGCGGCGCACGTCGAGCGTTCCACCCGAGGCGGCCGCGACTTTCTTCGCCTTGCGCTTGATCCCCGAGCGCGTGTTCGACGATAGGCGATCGAGATAGGCTTGGAACCCGATCGTCAGATCGGCGTAACGGCGCGTGTAACGCTGGCGCGCGAAGGCGATCGCCGGGCTGGCCGCATAGGCCAGGGCATGGCGGTGATGCTCGGCGAGCGAAGTGACGAGATAGCCGTCCGCGGTCGGATCGAGCGCCGGCAGATCGGGCAGATCCCCATCGAGTGCGTCGTCGAGGGTGAGCGGTACGCGAACGAGGTCGCGGCGGATCGCGCCAAGCGTGCGCGCGCCGATCTGGAATTTGAGCGGCAGCGGGCGCGCAGTGCTCACGCCGCGCGTTCCTCGACCAGGTTCGACCAGAGCTGTTCGGCCTGGCGCCAGCGCGTGCGCAGCATGTTGGGCGCGAGCGGAGTCGCCTGCCCCGCGGCGGCGAAATCGGGCAGGTCGCGGAACCAGGTGGTCGGCAACGTGGACCGGGCATCGGCGAGCATCGCGCACAACCCTTCGAACCGCGCGATGTGGACACCGTTGGCGCGCGTGCCGGCGCGGTTGGCGAGTTCGAAGCTGTGGCTGACGACGGTCACCGCTGCATGCTCCTCGGCCACGGCATGGTCGAGCGCAGCGCGCATCTCGCCCTGCGACAGCGCGCAGATCTGGAAATGGCGCAGATTGCCCGGCACGTCCTCGATCACCGTCACCGGCACTTCGGTCACGCCCTCATGCGCGACGGGCGCGATCTGGCGCTGCGGCAGGCCGATCTGGCTGGGCCAGGGCGCGTCGGCGCCATTATGGCTGCTATCATAGCGGAAGCCGAGTTCCGCCAGCGCGACCAACGTGGCATCATTGGCGGCGTAGCTGCCTGCACGGAAGGCAACGGGGTCCGGCACGCCGCACGCCTTGAGCAAGTCACGCGCGCCGGCGATCAGCGCGCGCTGTTCGTCGAGATTATAATCGATCAGCTCGAACCGGCCCGAGCTCGCGCCGGCGTCGTCCGCTTTCGCCCCCGCCCAATTGGGATGCATGTGGAGCTGGACCTCCTGCCCCGCCGCGAGGATGGCCTCGACCACCGGGCGGATCGCATCGAGCCCGAACACCATGGTCGGCATCGGGTCGACGAAGAAGGTTCCTTTGAGGCCGTGGCGGCCAAGCATATCGAGCTGATAGCGGATTCCGACCCCAGCCGGCTCGAGCGAGCGCTCGATTTGGGTCGCGAGGTCGCAGCCGGCGGCGTGATGGCGCCACATCAGCTCGGTATCGATGGTGAGGAATACGGCTGTCACGCTGCCGGGAAATAGCGGCAGACGGTGAAGATTTTGCCAATTCCTTGAAAGCCGAAGGTCGCTCGCAACCACTCCCCTCCCGTTTACGGGAGGGGTTGGGGGAGGGCATGTACCTATCGGGGAAGGTGAAACAGACCCTCCCCTAACCCCGTTCCAGGTAAATGGTCCCCCGGACCATTTAGGTTGCGCCGGGGGCGCAACCGACCTGGAACGCGCAAGCGGGAGGGGAAATGGCTCAGGTCACGCGTGCTCGACGACCGAAAGCCGGACGGCGAGATTACCGCGGGTCGCTTCCGAATAGGGGCAGACGATGTGCGCGGCGTCGACCAGTTCGCGCGCGGTCGCGGCGTCGATTCCCGGCAAATCGACCGCGAGCGCCACGTCGAGCCCGAAGCCGCGGCCATCGTCGCGCTTGCCGATGCCGACATTGGCAGTGACCTTGGCGTCGTCGGCGATGCGAATCTTGCGCTGCCCGGCGACGAAGCGGACCGCGCCGAGGAAGCAGGCGGCATAGCCGACGCCGAACAATTGCTCCGGATTGGTGCCACCGCCGGCACCGCCGAGTTCTTTCGCGGTCTGCAGTTCGACATCGAGCAAACCGTCTTCACTGCGGCCATGACCCGTGCGGCCGCCGGTGACGGTGGCGCTGGTGCGATAGAGAATGTCCATGACTGAGGCTCCTTATATATATCGCGATAACTATTGTCGCGATGGTCGAAATAGTGTCGAGCCTGCCCTTGTCAAGATAAAACTTATCGCGATATACGTTAGCGACGAAATTTAACGGCGGACGCAACCGATGGATGTGATGAAGCTCGACGACCAGCTCTGCTACGCGCTCTATTCGGCGAGCATGGCGGTGCAGCGTGCGTACAAGCCGCTGCTCGACCGGATGGGGATCACCTACCCACAATTCCTGGTACTCAACCTGCTATGGCATGATGGTCGACAGAATGTGGGCGGATTGGCCGAGAAGCTCGCGCTCGAATCGAGCACGCTGACCCCGTTGCTCAAACGGCTGGAGGCGGCCGGGCTGGTGACGCGGACACGCAACCCGAAGAACGAGCGCGAAGTGCTGATCGAAACGACCGCGGCGGGCGAGAAGCTCCGAGGTGATGCGGGTTGCCTGGCCGAGCGCTTGGTCGAATCGTCGGGGACGCCGGTCGACGGGATCATTGACCTGAACAAGCGAGTGAGGGATTTGCGCGACCGCATCTACGCGGGGCTGTGACGCCCCGGGACGCTCAACCGTGAGCGGCGCATCCGATATTGGATGCGCCCTGCTCCATGCCATGCCGTTTTCGTAAAAGCAGCGCCACAAACGCCGCCCCTCCTCCGATCGGCGCCCTACCGCGAGTGGTAGAAATCGTAGACCTGCTGCGCGACCGCGGCGGAAACTCCGGGCGCCTTCTTGAGGTCATCAAGACTTGCGCCCCGCACGGAGCGCGCGGTGCCGAAATGCATTAGCAGCGCCTTCTTGCGCGCCGGCCCGATGCCGGGGACTTCGTCCAGCGGTGACGCGCCGATCGCCTTGGCGCGTTTCTGGCGGTGGGCGCCGATCGCGAAACGGTGGACCTCGTCGCGCAAGCGTTGAAGATAGAACAGCACCGGCGAATTGACCGGCAGAGTCAGCTCGCGGCCGTCCATCAGGTGAAACACTTCGCGCCCCTCACGACCGTGATGCGGCCCCTTGGCGACACCGACCAGGCAGACGTCCTCGATGCCCATTTCCTCGAGCACACCCTTGGCCGCATTGAGTTGCCCCCGGCCGCCATCGATCAGCACGAGGTCGGGCCAGTCGCCGGCATCGCGGTCGGGATCCTCGGCCTGGGCACGCGCGAAACGCCGGCCGAACACTTCGCGCATCATCGCGAAATCGTCGTCGGTTGCGGCCTGCTTGATGTTGAATTTGCGATACTGGCCCTTGCGGAAGCCTTCGGGCCCGGCGACCACCATCGCGCCGAGCGCGTTGGTCCCCTGAATATGGCTGTTGTCGTAGATCTCGATCCGGTTGGGCGGCTCGGCCAGCTCGAACAGGTCGGCGACTTCGCGCAGCAATTTCGCCTGGGTCGTGCTTTCCGCCAGCCGCCGGTCGAGCGCCTCGATCGCGTTGCGCTTGGCCTGCTCCATCAGCCTGCGGCGGTCGCCGCGTTGCGGCACCGACAGCGCTACCTTGTAGCCGGCGCGCTCGGCGAGCGCCTCGCTCAACAGCGCGCCTTCGGCCAGCTCGCGGTCGAGCAGCACGTTCCGCGCGGGCGGCACCTCTTCGTAGAATTGGGTAAGGAAGCTGGTCAGCACCTCGTCCTCGGGCACTTCGTTGGTATGCGCCGGAAAGAAGCTGCGATGCCCCCAATTCTGCCCGCCGCGGATGAAGAAGGCTTGGATCCCCATCACCCCGTCGCGGCAGGCGAGCGCGAAAACGTCGGCGTCCCCAACTCCCTCGGCGTTGATCGCCTGCGTCCCCTGGATGAAGGTCAGCGCCTTCAGCCGATCGCGCAGCACCGCGGCGAGCTCGAAGTCCATCGCCTCGGCCGCCTCGGTCATCTGCGCGCCCAGCTTGGTCTGCACCTTGGTCGACTTGCCCGCGAGGAAGTCCTTCGCGTCGCCGACCAGCTCGGCATATTCCTCGACCCCGATCCGCCCGACGCACGGCGCCGAGCAGCGCTTGATCTGGTAGAGCAGGCACGGCCGGTCGCGCGTCTTGAAGAAGCCGTCGGTGCATGAGCGCAGCAGGAACAGCTTCTGCAGCGCGTTGAGCGTGTTGTTGACCGATCCGGCGCTGGCGAACGGGCCGTAATAATTGCCCTTGGCGCGGCGCGCGCCGCGATGCTTCTGGATCCGCGGAAAGTCGTGGTCGGCGCGCAGCAGGATGAACGGGAAGCTTTTGTCGTCGCGCAGCAGCACGTTGTAGGCGGGCCGGAAGCGCTTGATCAGCTGCGCCTCGAGCAACAGCGCCTCGGCTTCGTTATTGGTCGTGACGATCGTCATCGACCGCGTCTGCGCGACCATCCGCTGCAGCCGCTTGGGCAGCCGCTCGACCTGCGTGTAATTGGTGACGCGGTTCTTGAGCGCGCGCGCCTTGCCGACATAGAGCACGTCGCCGCGCGCATCCTGCATGCGATAGACGCCGGGCCGCGCCGGCAAGGTCTTCAGCACATTGCGGATCGCCGCCACACCCGCGGCAAGGTCAGGCACCTCGCCACCGCCGCGGACGGTGTAGGTGGCCTTGTCTTCGTTGAATCGGTCGGGGGTATTGGGTTGCGACATCAGGGCAAACATAGGGGAACTAGCGAATCTCCCCAAGGGCGACTCGGGCGGCGGAAAAATGGCATAATTGAATGTGGGTCATCCACGGAGTTGTGAACGCCCTAATCCACAAAAAAAACAAAGGTTCTCTTTTTGTTCACTTGCAGTTGCCTAACGTCCTGCAATCCCGCGAGTCGTGAACATGAAGCGAACATCCAGCTCCGCGAACCGAGTCAAATTAGCGACGAACTGAGTCATTAAAACGGCATTTATAACCTTCCCTTTTGGGGAGAAGTGACTCAGACTCTTGAGGTTGGATAAATTCCAGCCCCCGAGGATGGCCGGCTAGGGCCATTCCTCGGGGAGACCGCAAAATCAGACGAGTGACCGCGGTCACGAGTACGATCTGAGACCATACGCGTCAGCGTCGATATGTGTCTCACTTATAGGGTCGTTCGGCAAGGTCACTCGTCGCATTTGGTGAAAGGTACACCGAAGATGACGACCTATGTTGTAGCGTATGATCTGATCAATCCAGGTCAGAAATACGAGTGCCTCAGGCACAAGCTAGAAGCCTATGGCACCTACTGGCATATCCAGCAGTCGGTTTGGTTAATTAAAACGAGCGCTACAGCGGTTCAGATCCGCGACAATCTCAACAGCTGTATCGACGCCAACGACAAGCTCATCGTCGCCGGCCTGACTGGCGAAGCTGCTTGGGCCGGCCACGACGCGCATAACAGCCGCTGGCTAAGAGAAACGGCGTTCGCCTGATCGCTTACCGGGGCGACCAAAGTCGCCCCGGTATTTTCGGCTTACTGGACCGCGGCGAGGTCGGTGGCGATCTTCTTGAGCACGTCGTCGGTGATCTTGCCCCCAGACATCGGCGCGACCTGGTTGAGGCTCATCGACTTGAAGCTGTCATAGGCCGGGTGCTGCGCGACATCCATGCCGAGATCGGCGGTGAGCACTTCCTTGGCCTTGGCATCGGCCTCGATCGTCTCGATCGGGGTGTCGAGGGTGAACTTGCCGGCGGCGGCCGGAGCAGCGGCAACGGGGGCGGCCGGCGCAGGCGCGGGCGTAGCGGCAGGAGCCGGCGCGGTCTGGCCGGCAAGCAGAGCGATAGCGATCAGCGACATCATGTTTTCGTTCTCCCCTAAAGAGTGCCCCTGTGTGGCCGCGATTGGCGTCGGAATTGTGGCAGCCACGCAGCCATCACGCGCGATGCTGATCCCAGCGATCGAATTCATAGGCGATCGAGCCTTCGACCAGCCGCTCCCACAGCTCGCCGACGAGCTGAGGCGGTACACCCGCAGCTTCGGCGGCGGCTTTGGCGTTGGCGATGACTTGCGCCTTGCGGGCTTCGTCGCGGACCATGCCGCGATCCCGCTTGATCCGCGCCGCAGCGGTCATGAAGCGGAAGCGGATCGCGAGCAGATCGACGAGCTGACGGTCCACCACATCCACGCCGGCACGGACGTCGGTCATGGTCTGGCAGTCTTCGGGGAGGATCATGACGGCGTCCCCTAAGGGGTAAGGCAGTTAGCGGCAATGGCTTGGGAAAAGCTCCAGACGCCGGAACTCGAGGACGACCGCGCACCCGCTTCTTCCGTCATCCCGGCCTTGTGCCGGGATCCACAGAGAGGCACGCTGAGAAGCAAGAAGCTCAGAATTTCGCGCTCGCCGCACCGTGGATCCCGGCACAAGGCCGGGATGACGTTGGAGTGATGGACGGTGCGACCCGCCTACGTGACGGGAAAGCTCAGTTGAGTCGCGACAGGCCGGCGATGGTCTTGTCGACCAGCTTGGCGTCGGCGGCGGCGCCGTGCGTGTCTGCGATGATCGACGCGGCAGCGCGGGTCGCGGCATCGGCAGCCTTGCCACGGACCTCGGCGACCGCGGCGCGCTCGGCGGCGCCGATCTTGTCCTCGGCCATCTTGCCGCGCCGCGCGACCAACTCGGTCGCGTCGGTCTGCGCCTTGGCGACCAGAGCCGCGGCTTCCTGCTCGGCATGGGCGACGATCGCCGCGGCGTCGGACGCCGACGAGGCATCGCGCTTCTTCGCGTCCGCAAGCAACGCCTCGGCCTCGACACGCAAGGCCGCCGCTTCATCGAGTTGCTGGCGGATCGTCGCGATCTTGCCGTCGAGGATGCGGCCGATCAGCGCCGGCACCTTCTGCCAGATCATGATCCCGATCACGCACAGCATCGCCAGCGCCACCCAGGCCGGCGGGGTCAAACCCAATGCCGAGGCCTCGTGATGCAGTTCGGTGGTGCCGGTTTCCTTGGCCAGCGTGGTCGCCTGGAGATTAGCCATTGGCCAGTTCCGCCTTCACTCGTGCCGCCACCGTCGCGCGGTTGGGCGTGACGCCCGACAGCTTGGCGACGATCGCCTCGACCGCATCCACCGTCGCATCTTCGATCCCGGCGAGCGCGGTCGCCTTGGCCGTATCGATGCGTGTGGTGGCCTCGGCCAGCGCCTTTTCCTGGTCGGCATTGCCCGCCTTGATCGCCTGTTCGGTCGATGCGGTGGCTTTCGCCTTGGCCTCGCCGACCAGCTTCAGGGCCTGGCTGCGCGCGCTGTCGAGGCTGGCGGTATAGCCCTCCTCGGCGGTGCGCGCGGTGTTGCGCGCTTCCTCCGCCGCGGCGATGTCCGCCGAGATGCGAGCGTTACGATCGTCGATCGTCCGCTCGATCTTCGGCACCATCGCCCGGCCGATCCCGAAATAGACCGCCGCGAACACGATCGCGAGCCAGAACAGCTGCGACGCGTAGATGGAGGCTGCTTGGGATATCTGAGGCATCGGAAGCGCTCGTTTTGCTGCTTACTTGACGACGAACAGGATCAGGATCGCGACGACGAACGCGATCAGACCCAGAAGCTCGGCGGCCGCGAAGCCGATGAACAGGCGGCCCTGCTGGCCGTCGGCGGCCGACGGGTTGCGCAGCGCGCCTTCGAGGAACGAGCCGAACACGTTGCCCACGCCGAGCGCAGCCGCGCCGACGCCGATCGCCGCGAGGCCGGCACCGATGTACATCAAACCATGATCAGTCATTTTAAACTCCCAGAATAATCTACAGCATTGAAAAAACGATAATGAACTCGGTGACTTAGTGCAGATGCACCGCGTCGTGCAGGTACAGCGAGGTAAGCAGCGCGAACACGTAAGCCTGGATCGCGCAGACCAGCAGTTCGAGCGCCGAAACGCCCAGGATCATCAGGAAGCTGCCGACCCACACGACGAAGCCGATCGGGCTGCCGCTGAGGCCGGCATTGAGCCCCTGGACCGCGAAGCTGCCGAACACTTCGAGCAGGATGTGCCCCGCGGTCATCGCGACGAACAGTCGCAGACCCAGCGAGAAGGGGCGCACGAGGAACGAGATCAGCTCGACCGGGACGATCACCGGCAGCAGCACCCAGGGTGCGCCGTGCGGCACGAACAGCGAGAAGAATTTCAGGCCGTGCTTCCAGAAGCCGACCGCCAGTACGATGCCGAACGAGAAGAACGCCAACACCGCGGTCACCGTGATGTGGCTGGTGACGGCGAAGGTGTGGAGATGCGGGATGATCGCCAGCGGCAACACGCCGACCAGATTGGCGAACAGGATGAAGAAGAACAGTGAGAACATGTACGGCGCGAACTTCTTGCCGCCCTTGCCGATGTTCACATTGACCATCGAATCGATGAACGACACCGCGCTTTCGGCCGCGACTTGCCAGCGTCCGGGGATCAGCTGACGCTTCAGCCCGCCCGCCATGAAGACGGCCAGCAGCACGAACACGACGACCATGAACAGCGCCGAGTTGGTGAACGAGACGTCGTAGCCGAAAAGCTTGAGATCGATCAGGTGACCGACCTCGAACTGTTCCATCGGGTTGATGTCGCCGGCCATTATTCGGCTCGCTCCTTAGAAATGCGGTAGATGTTGCGAAATGCGACGATGATCGCCAGCGCGAGGAAAGTGAGCAGCAACCACGGGCTGGTATTGAGCCAATGATCGAGCGCCCAGCCGACGATGCCGCCGCCGAGCGGGGCGCCGATCAGTTCCATCAGGACACGCGATCCCTGGCCGTATCCCTTGGAAGGTTGCGGCCCGGCGCTCGAACGCGCCTCTTCAGCGGCGCGCGCTGCGGCGATCCGGCTGTCGAGGTCAGTATTCTGGCGATCGTCGGCCAAGGCGCTGAAACATCCTGATAAAGAAACGCCGCCACGCTCTGGCAAGCGGGCGACGATCGGGGCAGCGGAAAGGCCACAGCCCCCGTTTGCTGAGCGCGCGTTTAGGAAAGCGGCCGGACCGAGTCAACCGTCCGAAGGGATAAGCAAGAGCGGAGTGCCTGATTTGTGAATCAGGCACTCCGCTCTAGGTATTTGTGATCGTATCGCCGTTTGCGGAAACCGGTACCCACTTTTCCGCGCGATACTTTAGACGCAGCGCGGATCGCGCTTCGGCGCGGCGGCGGTGCGCGTCTGCCAATTGCCGGCGGGATCGCGATATTTCTCGCCCGGCGCGGTCTTGAGGATCAGGTTGCACCCGGTGGTGAAGGCCATCTCCTCGACCGTCGAGCCACTCGCCGCGCTCTTTTGGGTATAGACCGCCTTGCGCTGGATGTTGATCTTGTTGACCAGCGCGGACAGATCCTTGGTCGGGGTGCCGACTATGCCGATATAGCCATCGGGCAGTTCGCCGATCTGCCCCGCGGCGCGCGCCGCGGCATAAGCGGGGTCGCGCTCCTGCGCCGTCGCCGGCAGCGCGATCGCGATCAGGGTGCCCAGCAACAGGGCCGAAGCAGTCATCGTCCGTTTCATCGTCAGAATATCCCCGGATTCTCGTCGATCAGCGCCTTGGCCTGGCCGTCCAGTTTATACACCACTTGCTGAGTGATGTTGATGTTCAGATTGATCTCGATCGGTTTGTCCGGCGCGGTCACGTTGACGCAACCGCCGAGCAATCCGGTGGCGCAGGTCGCGCCGATCAATATCATCTGTCGCATCGCGTTGGTGGTCAGGCTCAATCGCTCCATCGTCAATCCTAATATTATCATGGCTTGGTCTCGCTTGCGGGAGGCTGAACGGGTCGCACACCAGGCTGGGCCTTGTTCTGCTCGCGGATCAGCGCGGGCAGGTTGCGCTTTATCAGCAGCGTGGGGTCGTAGAAGCTCTGCGCCGAATCGAGCAGCGAGCGGAAAGGCGCGCGGATCTTGACGTTGAACACGAACGGCAGCCGCTGCAACCGGCGGATCAGGAAGTTGGACTTGGTCCCCTCCCCCTGGCTGACCCCGGCGAAATGCGCTTCGGTGATGACTTCGCCCGCCAATGGGCCGTTCAAGGTCAAATCGAGGTTGCGATAGCGTAGCGACTTGAGCGCCTGGAACGCCAGATTGCCCCAGGTGCCGACATCCTCCTTGGTGACCTGACCGACATAAGCCAAAGTGCCGCCGCCCGGGCGCACGTGCAATTCGCCCCTTTCGATCCGGCCGCCATTGATGTCGAAGATCATCGGCAGGGTGCCGTCGAACACGCCGGTCGCATTCAGATTCTTGAAGTCGAATTGCTGCAGGAATTGCGCGGCATCGACCGCGGCCAGGCGAAACGTCAAATGCCGGCCGCCGGGATCCGCGAAATCGAGCAAGGTCGGCGCGAGATCGAGCCGCCCGCCGGCAAACGGCCAGCGCGCGTCGGTGACCTGGATGCGCTGCGGGCCGAGCAACTGATAATGGACCACGCCGTCGCTGACGGCGATGCCGGTATCGATCGTCTTGACCGTCGCGACCTGATCGGGTGCGGACACCATCCCCAGCAAATCGGTGAACCGGGTTTCGCCCGACAGGCCGGTGACCGTGCCGAACGCGGCGGCGAGATCAGCGTCTTGCGTTCGGAACACGCCATTGCTGGTCACCGCCTGGGGGGTCCAGGCGATATGGCCATGGCCGGTGACGGTACCCGCGACATTGGTGATCACGCCTTCGGTCACCGGAGTCAGCGCTTCGGGCTGGAATGTTTTGGTGAAGGTCAGCCCGGTGACGTCGAGATCGGCCGAGCCCGCACCGCTCGACAGATCGTGGGCGATCGCGACGTCGGCGACTTTCACCGCCCCATTGGTCGTGGTCAGCTTGCCGGTCGCGGCGATGCGATTGTCGGCGAGCGTCAGCGCCACGTCGCGACCGGCAAGCTGGTGGAAGCGCGGATCGTGCGCGGCATCCGCCACCGTCAGCGTGCCGTCGACCAGCAGCCGGCCCTTGTCCATCCGCCATGTCCCCGCCGCTTGCGACAGGATCAGCGGCACCGCGCCGATCTGGCCGCCGGCATCGTCGAACTTGCCGCCGACCGCTTGGCCGAAACTGCCGTCGAGCGTCGCGATATCGAGCCGGGTCAGCCGCTCGGGCGCGCCGAGCCGCACCGCCAGCCGATCGAGCACGAAATGGCGGTCGCCGAGCCGCAACGTGGCCTGGGCCGCGGCGAGCGCAAGCGGGCTGCTGCCAAGCGCACCGTTGAGCCGAAGGTCGCGCGCCACCGCGCCACCGTCGATCCGCCCGCCCGCGATCCGCAACATCGCGCCGTCGACCGGGCAAAGCTGCGTCCGGAACTCGCGCGCATCCAATCCGGAGAGGCGCAGCCGCGCGATCGCCACCGGTGCACAGGCCGGATTGACCGCAAGGCTCCCACGCCCATCCCATTGCGCGAGCAGCGGCAGCCGCAATCCGTCCACCGCGCCGCCGGGCAGCGGGCCGGACACAGTCGCTTCGCTCTCGATCCGCGTCCGCCCGTCGAGCCCGGCGCTGAACCGGACCGGCGCGAGCGCAAGCCGCGCATTGCCGGCCTCGTAGGGCTCCATCGTCGCGGTGCCGGTAATCGGGGCGCCGGCGCGCTGCTGATCGAGATGCGCGCTGAGATCGGGCAATCCGCCACCGCCGGCGACCAGATCGCCGCGCAGGATAACGCCACCGTTCGGCCAGACGATCTGCGCGCCGTCCCTGCTGGTCAGCGTGACGCTCGCGCCACTATCGGCGACCGCGAGCAGGCGCGACAGCTTGACCGCGCCCCGCCCGCCATCGGTCGCCGCCGACAATTCGGCAGACAAGGCGAATTCGCGCGCCGCATCGTCGACCGCGCGGGCAAGCTGAGCCGCGAGTGGCGCGAACGGTGTGCCTTCGCCGGACGATCCCCATGACCGGAAGTTGGCGCGGATCGCCTCGGGCAAAGCGGCGCGTCCCAGCTGCGCCTTGCCGGTGAACGCGCTTTTGGCATCGGCATAGCGATAGGCGCCGTCGATCGCCGCCGCCCGACCGGCAATGCCGCCGCCGCTCAGCCGGTCGGCGGTAAGCCGCACGCTGCCCTGGATCCCGCGCGCGGTGCCGGCAAAGCCGAGCGATCCAGCGATCGCTTCGGCCTTCAGCGATGGCGCGGTCGCCCGATCGGCGACGAGATTGGCATGGCCGTTCCAGCTATCGAACGTCTGCGCCACCGCCGCATCGATATCGGCGCGAAACCGGGTCGCGCCGTTGCCATTGCAGCCCGCTTCGCCCGCGCGCACCGGACCCCGGAGATGGATCGCGTCCGAGCGGATATCGATCCTGAGCGCGGCGACTGCCTTGTCCGCAGCGCAGGCGCCGCTCGCGATCCGCGCGCTGATCGCCGCCACTTGCCCCTGAAACCCGCCGTCGAGACGGCCGCTGCCTGATGCCTTCAGGCCCACCACGCCCTGCGGCGCCTCCAATCGCATGCGGCCGTCCTGAAGGTCGAGCTGGATCGCGGGCAGTCGAAAGGCGCCGCCTGCCCCCTTGGGAATCAGCCGGTCGAGCGCGCCCAGCGACAGCGCGCCGTCAACGATCCGCGCGCGCGTCCGCACACGCCCGGCGCGGACCCCGGTGACATGCGCGCCGCCGAAATCGACCGAGGTCTGCACTTCCACCCAATCGGCGATGAGGTCGGGGTGAGCGGGATCGCCGATGACGATATTGGTCAGGCGCTGATGGCCGAGCGCAAGGTCCTCGATCGTATAGCGCCCCGGCACCTTTGCCTGCGACAAAGCATCGTCGATGAAATGCTCGGCGACCGGCTTGCGCGCCAGCCACAGCCCGGCGAGCACGACCAGCAACAGCCCAAGCGCGATGCCGAGCCTGAACCGGATGCGGCCGGCGCGCGACGGGCGGGCAATATCTGGCTCGCTTTCGGTCATCGGCCCCTTGTTATCGTCATTAACCACTACGCTACACGCCGCGACGGCATCGGGGCAATTGCGCGGCCCCTTATCGCCGATTAACCCATGGCCCATGGGGGACGTTCCGGAACCGGATCATCTTGGTCACCGCGCGCGGTTGCGGCAGCGGCTGCTCGCCGATGCCGACGGGCTGCTCGACCACGAATTGATCGAATATCTGCTCGCGCTCGCCATCCCGCGGCGCGACACCAAGCCGCTGGCTTATGCCTTGCTGCGCGAGTTCGGCGGGATCGCCGGTCTGCTGACCGCAGCGCCCGAGGAACTGGCGCGGGTCAAGGGCATGGGCGAAACCTCGGTCGCCGCGCTCAAGATCGTGCAGGCGACCGCGCTGCGCTTGCTGAAGGCGGAGGTGGCCGATAAACCGTTATTGTCCAACTGGCAAGCGGTGCTCGACTACCTCCGCGCCGACATGGCGCACCACGGCAACGAACGTGTCCGCGTGCTGCACTTGAACACGCGCAACATGCTGATCCGCGACGAGCTGATGAACGAAGGCTCGATCGACGAGGCGCCGGTCTATGTCCGCGAAGTCATCCGCCGCGCGATCGACCTGAAGTCGGCGTCGATCATCCTGGTCCACAACCACCCCTCGGGCGATCCCTCGCCGAGCCGCGCGGATATCGACCTGACGCGAGCCGTGGTCGAGGCGGGCAAGAAGATGGGGATCGCGGTGCACGATCATATCATCGTGGGGACGAAGGGGTTTGTGAGCTTGCGGGGTCAGGGGCTGATTTGAGCCCGCTAGCCTTCGCGATCTGCAATACTCTCCGCGGACGCCTCACTGTCCGCAGGTCGCCAGAACGGCACGGGATCTTCAGATGCCCGACGTGGATAGCGCACCGGAAGCGCCAAAGCGTATGTTAGCAGAAATTCGTGAGCCTTCAGAAGGCGAAGCCAGAGTTCTAGAAAATCCTTCTTCGTGTAACGTTCACTGGCCAGCGTGGGACTCATCGTCCCAGCGCACCAAATCAGATCGTCCGGGTATTTTTCGTGGATTGTCCAAATACCGTGGGCGATCTTGTTTCGCCATTTTGCGGCCTTTCGAACCTTAGGAACCACATCTTTGGCGAATTCCTTCCCCGCCGCCTCCGAGCAGCCGAGGGTGAGTGCAGTTTGGATCATACTTAGTCGAGTCGCGAGGTTTGACGTGCAGGATAGCAAAGCATGGGAGATGGCAGGCTCGCCGTGCAGGCCGTGGGCGAAAATAGTGGCGAGTTGCTCCTCAATTTTCGACCATTCGAGTATGATTTTCGCAATCATTACGGCGAGTTCTGGGCGCTCCCCGAGATCGTTCACGCCGAGTTGAATACTAATAGAAACGGGCTGGGGCATGACGTGTAAATCCGGTGTTATGTCAAATTACGGTAACGAGTATTTAGCAGACTGGAGTACCCCCCAGTGACTCAACACAGGCGTGAGGATTTCCGCGAGAGTTTACTAAACGCACTTTTCCATCAGGCTGCTACGTCGGGCCATGCCGGCCGGCATATTTGTACATTTAGTAAGCTGTCACCAAAACATCGAATAAGTTCCCTCCGTAAATGGACGCATACGGCACTTGTCGATCTTTTTTAGCGGGTTATACGCCGGCACCGGGGCAATTGCGTAAAAGGGGGCGGAGTGAATCAGTTGATCAAGGCAGTTGGGGGCCTGGCGCTGGGCGTCGTAACCTTGGGCGTGGCGCCTCAGAGCGAAACCGCCACTTTCGTAATGCGCAAAGGCTACGACAAGGGCGCCGGCGTCGGTACCGCCACGATACAAGACTTCTATCTGTTACCCGAGGGTCTGACTTGCCGCCATAAGAAGCGCCTGACCGGATTGGCGATGTTTTCCGGCGCGTCGATTACGAAATCGGTTCCCGCAGGTGCCCCGCTCAACCTCTACGTCACGGTACAGCGCATAGTCGGTTACAGCACCGGCGTATGCCAAAACAACGTGACTTTCACGCCGATCCCGCACCATACCTACAACGTGGTGCAACGCACAGTCGTGTGGGACTCGTGTCATATCGAGGTGGTCGATGCCGCGACGAACGAGGCGCCGCTCGATCTCAAGCAAGACAATTCGCTGAAATGCGTCAAAACGAAAAGCTGACGCAGGCCTAAGGTTGTCGGCGCTATAGGGATTTCGGTGGCGGTTTATCAAAACCACTAAATGCCGGTAGGCTAGTCGATCGATTGGGCCACCACCCTCGTTGACACCGCCCCCGCCATCGCCAATACTCCCGCCCAGAGCGCATCTGGAGCGCCACCTGTCCGCGGCAAGGGAGCTTCTCCCATCCAGCTGAAAACGATACTTACGAACCCTTCTTCCGGCCTTTCGTAAGCGGACGTCTGGCATTTGGAAGGAAGGTTTCCGATGCGTCGTACGCTCACGCCCAAGACCAATCTCGACACCCTGCGCAAGGACGCCAAGCGCTGGCTGAAAGCCATTCGCGCGGGCGATGCCGCTGCGATCGCGCGGCTGCGCGACGCCGGCGCGAAACCGTCCGGCGATCCCGGACTGCGCGACGTGCACCAAGCGCTGGCGCTCGACTATGGCTACGAAAACTGGGTCGCGCTCAAGGCGGCGATCGCCGATCTCGCGCTCGATCGCCAGAGCTATGCCGAGCGCCTCGATCAATTGCTGGGACAATGGTGGAGCGGCGACCCCGCCCCCGCGCGGCGCATCCTGGTCCGTTATCCCACTATCGCGCACGACAGCCTGTTCACCGCCGCCGCCTGCGGCGATGTCGCCGAGGTCGAGCGGCGCCTGACGCGTGACCCGGCGTCGGCAGTCGCCACGGGCGGGCCGATGGATTGGCCGGCGCTCGCCTATGTCGCCTATGGCCGGCTCGACGTCACCAACGCGGTGACGATCGCACGGCTGCTGCTCGCGGCAGGGGCCGATACGAATTTTTCGCACAACGATGGCTGGGACAATGATTTCACCCTGGTGACCGGCGCGATCGGCCTGGGCGAAGGTGCCAAGCCGAGCCATCCCAAGGCGACCGAGCTGGTCGAGCTGCTGGTCGCGGCCGGCGCGTCGCCGTTCGACACCCAGGCGCTCTACAACATCTCGATCGTCGGCCAGGATATCTATTGGTACGATCTGCTGTGGCGGCATTGCGAGGCGCAAGGCGTGACCGAGCGCTGGCGCGATGCGGTCAGCTATCGCATCGGCGGGAACCAGCCGCTCAACCCGCTCGACTATCTGCTCGGCAATGCGGTCGGGCAGAACCATCTGGAGCGCGCCGAGTGGCTGCTGGAGCGGGGCGCCAACGCCGATACGCCGCATGCTTATACCGGCCAGCCGGTCCATGCTCTGGCGCAGCTTTCCGGGTTCGTCGATATGGCCGCCTTGCTCGAGCGTCATGGCGCCACGCCGGTCGCGCTGAGTGGGGCGGAGGCATTCCGGGCGGCGTGCCTGCGCGGCGACGAAGCGAGCGCGCGGGCGCTGCTTGCGGCCGATGCGCAATTGGTGACCAATCCTGCCCTGCTGCTGGCGGCCGCCGAGTTCGGCAATGCGCCCGCCATCGCGCTGTTGCTGTCGCTGGGCGCCGATGTCGGCGGAGGCGATCATGAGGGGATCAGTCCGCTGCACCGCGCGGTGCAGTCGGGATCGCTGGAGGCGGCCAACCTGCTGATCGCCACCGGTGCCGAGATCGACCGCCGCGAGCGCAAGTGGAACGGCACGCCGCTCAGCTGGGCGGTCGTGCTGGGACGGCCGCGGATGGTGGATCTGCTCGCACCGTTGAGCCGCGATCTGTGGCCGCTGGTCCATCTCGGCCTGACCGAGCGGCTCGATGCCGTGCTGAGCGCCGATCCCGATCTCGCCAATCGAGCGCGGGTGAACAAAGATACTCCGACTCCGCTTTTCTTCCTGCCCGACGACGAGGACAAAGCGGTCGACGTCGCGCGCATCTTGCTGCGCCATGGCGCCGATCCGTGGACGCGCAACAAAAGCGGCCAGACCGCGATCGAGGCGGCGCGGCGGCGCGATCTCGACGAAGCGGCGGACGTGATGAAGGACTGGCGTCATGACGGCTGAACGATCGGCGCTGCCGCTGCGCATCGTGGTCGACCGACCCGTGCCGGGTGTCGCGCTGGCGCTTCAGCGCGGCGCCAGCGGCAAGGCGACGTTGGTCGGGCCGGTTCATCGCTCGGCCGACGCACTCGTGTTCGAGCTCGACGTCACGCTGGACGGCAGCACTGCCACCGGCGGGCCGCGCTTGCTCGGGCCGTTCGTCCAGGGACCGCCGACCGCGCGGTTCGTCTATCTCAATATCGGTGCAAGCGCCGGCCAGATCGGCTCGCCTTGGCAGCGCCGCGCCAAGGTGCCGCTCGGCGCGATCGACTGGCGAGCGATCGAGGCGCTGGCGCCGGGCGAGCGCCTGACCGCGCATTTCAACGGCACCGCGCGCGACGGCAGCCCCGCCTGCGCGACCGTGCCGATCCTGCCGCCGGGCTGGATGGCTAGACGATCTTTTGAGCGCGGATGACTTTGAAATTGTCCTTGCGGATCGTCAGACGCAAAACCGGGCCTGGTCTTGGCGGCGGCTCGACTTCGACCACCCAGGCATCGGCGGCGTCCTTGATCGAATAATGTTCGCGGGGGCCGGGCGACAGGCAGTTACCGGCCATCCCGATTTTGCGCGCGAACAATTGGGCCGACGCCAGCGCCTTTCGAGTCTCCGGATTCAATGACGGCGAAGGCTGCGGCTGCGAACACGCTGTGGCCGCGAGCAGGGCGAGGAGGAGAGCCGCTTTCATATAGATATGAGATCACATTACATATCACCGCGCAAGCCCGATCGCGCTGGAGTCGCGCACAATTAGCCACACCCGTCATGCCGGCCTTGTGCCGGCATCCACCGCGCAGCACATCCAATACGTGGGGCTTGCGGCCCCGTGGATGCCGGCACGGGGCCGGCATGACGACAGTAGTTTATCGCGAGTGTTCAGCGCGCCTCCGCCCGATCAGCGGTCCGCGATCACCTTCAGCCATGGCCCTGCATGGAAGACGCTCATCAGCAAGTACATCAGCACCATGCCGCCGAGTGGGAAGCCCGCAGCCCCGGAACATAACACCATCGGATCGCTGCCCAGGCTCGTCAGCAACGCCATCGCCGCGAAGGTGGGCGACGCCGCCAGGCCCAGCCATTTGGCAAGCCCCGCGCTGCTGGCTGCGCCCGCGGGGATCATGCCTTATCCTCGTTGCGGAATGCCGCCTCGCCGGCATCGGACACTTCGACCCATTTGGGATCGGGCGCTTCTTGCTCGGCCTCGTAATTGTCGTGCCAGTTCCACCATTTATAGGGCGGCGTCTGGGGATAGCCCTCGGGCGAATCCTCCCACGTTTCCTGGCGACCGAGCGGCGTGATGTCGAGAAAGTTCCAGGTCGAGCCCATCGCCTCGTCGCCGCGATTGTTGATGTAATAGGTGCGATAGATCTGCCCGTCCTCCCGGATGAAGACGTTGTGGCCATGCCATTCGTCCACCCCGAAATCCGCGTCGAAACTGTTGGTGATCGTGTACCAGGGCATGTCCCAGCCCATCCGCGCCTTCAGCCGTGCGATATCGGCCTGCGGCGCACGCGAGGCGTAAGCCAGCGTGGTGTCGCGGGCATTGAGATGCGCGAGATGCGCGACCTGATCGGCGCCGAACGAGCAGCCGCGGCAACCGTGGTCGGGCCAGCCGAACACGCCGGGTTCGAAAAAGGCGCGATAGACGATGAGCTGTCGCCGACCCTCGAACAAATCGAGCAGGCTCATCGCGCCATCCGGTCCCTCGAACCGATAATCCTTGTCGACCAGCATCCACGGCATCCTCCGGCGCTCGGCGGCGAGCGCGTCGCGGGCGCGGGTGAAGGCCTTTTCCTTGACCAGCATGCGCTCCCACGCCGCGGTCCATTCGGATGCCGGCACGGTCGGCGGGCGGTTCTCCAGCTTGCTGTCTTGCATGACGATACTCCTGATTGCGAAGCGACCGCGCTCACTGCGCCTTGGTCGACGCCTCTTCCTCGGTCACCGCGCCGATCCGGCCGATGACCTGGGTCCAGCCGCCGCTCATGTTGCGATAGGCGGTCTCGTTCCTCGGCAGGACGAAGCCCGAATGGACGACGCGCAACCGGGTTCCGCCATCGACTTCCTCCAGCGTGAAGGTGACGATCGTGTCGAGCCGCGATCCGTAGCCGACATTGGCCTCGTCGCCGCCCCTCCACGAATAAGCGAGCCGCTCGCCCGGCACGACCTCGAGCACTTCGCACTGGATCGTCCCGTCCCAAGCACCCGCGGGCGACGTCTTGTAGGTGAAACGATTGCCGACCACCGGCTCGTACCCGTTCGGCGTCATGTTGAGCCAGCGCCCCATCAGCTCGTTGGTGGCCAGCGTCTTCCACACCGTGGCGGGCGCATGGGGAAACACTTCGTCGATCACGATGTCTCGCGTGTCGGCGTGCAAAACGGTGTCGGTCACGAGTCGATCTCCTTGAGCAAATCACGCAAATTGGCAAAGCGGTCGCGCCAGAAGGCGTCGTAATGGCTCAGCCAGTCGAACAGCGGCGCGAGCCCGTCGGGCGTCGCGCGATAGAAGACGTTCCGCCCCTGCGGGCGTTCGGCGACGAGGCCGGCCAGCTTCAGCGATTTGAGATGTTGCGAAATCGCGCCCTGGGTGACGCCGCTGGCGCGGGTCAATTCGGCGACATTGACCTCTCCGCTGCGCGCGACCTGCTCGAACACGGCCCGGCGGGTCGGATCGGCGAGGGCGCGCATGACGGCGTCGACGGGTAAGGAGGGAAGCATGCGAATCGATTAGCAAACGCTAATCAATTAGTCAATACTAATGTTTTGTCCGCTCGCGGCGGAGATAGATGCGCACGAAAAAGGGCCGCCGCGCCAAGGGGAAAACGCGGCGGCCCTCTGCGTGGGCGTCGTGGGAGTTAGATTACGACGCCTTTTGGCCCGAAGCCTGCGAGAGGAAGTTGGTCAGCTCATCCTTCGATACCGATTTGGACTTGTCCGTGTCGGCCTGGGTGAAGGCTTGCGCGACCCAACTCTTGTTGGCGGCATCGTCCTTCACCGACGGATCGGCCTTGGTGCGCAGCGCCGTCATCCACGCGCCAAACTCGGTCTTGCTCAGCGAGCCGTTCTTGTTCTTGTCGTACGTGCCGAACTCGCCATTGACGACATCGGCGACCTGCGCGCCGGCATTGGCTGGCGTCGAATTGGCCGCCTGAGCGTCAGGCGCAGGCGCGGTCGGCGCAGGCGCCGTCTGCGGCTGGGCCTCGGCGGTGGTCGGCGCCGGGGGCGTCGTCGGAGCCGCGCTGGTCGGCGCCGACGTCGTTTCCGGCGCCGGAGTGGATGCCGCCGGTGCCGCCGGCACCGGTGCCGTCTGCGGCTGCGCAGGTGCAGCATTAGTATCCGGCTGCGGCGTTGCAGTCTGTGGCTGGTTCTGTGCCAGTACAGGCGTAGAAATCATAAAAGCACTAGCCAATAGTACATGCTTCAGCATGGCAAATCTCCTTGCAATTTGGACCTGTTTCTGCGAAGCGGTTGTTCACCACCCCATGCGAATTGCTCAAGTAGAACATTCGACTTTCGATATGGGTCCGAAATTGTCAATGTGAAGAGCCGATTTGTCCCAAGATTGGCGCAGGTCGTCGCGCAGTTGTGTTCTAGTTGCGACGAGCTGACTCACGATTTTAGGGAACCGTCACTCCAGCACCACAGCATCCGACGGAACCCTGGCCATCCCGCAAAGGCGATTGAGGGTCGCGACCGCGCTTGCTATCGGCGCGGACATTCCCGGCATCCCGTTTTCGAAAGGCCCATCATGGTCCCGCGCTATTCCCGTCCCGACATGACCGCGATCTGGGCCTCGGAGGAGCGCTTCAAGATCTGGTTCGAGATCGAGGCGCATGCGACAGACGCGCTGGCCGACCTCGGCGTGGTGCCGAAGGAAGCGGCCGCCGCATTGTGGGCATGGTGGGCGACCAACCCCAAGATCGACGTCGCGGCGATCGACGCGATCGAGGCAGTGACCAAGCACGACGTCATCGCCTTCCTGACCTGGGTCGCGGAGAATGTCGGCGACGAAGCGCGCTTCATGCACCAGGGCATGACCTCGTCGGACGTGCTCGACACCTGCCTGGCAGTGCAGCTCGCGCGTGCCTCGGACATTCTGCTGGCCGATATCGATGCGCTGCTGGTGGTGCTCAAACGCCGCGCCGAGGAGCACAAGCTAACCCCGACGATCGGGCGCAGCCACGGTATCCACGCCGAGCCGGTCACGTTCGGATTGAAACTGGCCGAGGCTTACGCCGAATTCGCGCGCAACCGCGAGCGGCTGGTCGCGGCGCGCAAGGACATCGCCACCTGCGCGATTTCCGGCGCGGTCGGCACCTTCGCCAATATCGACCCGCGCGTCGAAGCGCATGTCGCGGAGAAGCTCGGCCTGGCGGTCGAGCCAGTCTCGACCCAAGTCATTCCGCGCGACCGCCACGCGATGTTCTTCGCGACGCTGGGCGTGATCGCCTCGTCAATCGAACGGCTGGCGATCGAGATCCGCCATTTGCAGCGCACCGAAGTGCTCGAGGCCGAGGAGTATTTCTCGCCCGGGCAAAAGGGCTCGTCGGCGATGCCGCACAAGCGCAACCCGGTGCTGACCGAGAACCTCACCGGCCTCGCCCGGATGGTGCGCAGCGCGGCGATCCCGGCGATGGAGAATGTCGCGCTCTGGCATGAGCGCGACATCAGCCACTCTTCGGTCGAGCGTTATATCGCCCCCGACGCCACGATCACGCTCGACTTCGCGTTGGCGCGATTGACCGGCGTGATCGACAAATTGCTGATCTATCCGGCGCGGATGGAGAAGAACCTCAACAAGATGGGCGGCCTGGTCCATTCGCAGCGCGTGCTGCTGGCGCTGACCCAGGCCGGGGTCAGCCGCGAGGATTCCTACCGGCTGGTCCAGCGCAATGCGATGAAGGTGTGGGAATCGGACGGCGAACTGTCACTGCTCGACCTGCTCAAGGCCGATCCGGAAGTGACCACGGCGCTGTCGCCGGCCGAGATCGAGGAGAAGTTCGACCTCGATTACCACCTCAAACATGTCGACACGATCTTCGCGCGGGTGTTCGCGAACGCCTGAGGATGAACGGACTGTGCCCTTTGAGGCACATCCGGATGCAACATGGCAACACAAGTGCAAATGCTGCAACTGCGAAGGATTGAAACAATATTGCGTGTTAGCGCAACTATTTCCATATGCCTCCCAGCCGGACTGATCCGGCTCTAAGGAGAAGCAACCATGCGTATCATGGAAATGCTGGCCACCGCTGCGGTGACGGTCGGCAGCCTGGCGCTGGTGGCGGGGGTCCTTTCCCTCTAAACCATCGGCCCCGCCGCGCCCCGTGAAAGCCGGGGGCGGTCAGGCCGGGTTTGGGTGGCACCCACCCACATCCCTACCGAAATTTTAGCGACGTCTGTTGCGAGTCCGGTACGTCGTTCCGGGTATTCCTGGCGGCAGGGCGATCGCAGCGACGATTGGCGAAGGGAATCCCGTCAATCTACGTTGTGACCCTAAAGGGGCACGGCGGGGACCAGTGGACACTATCGATTTTGACGGGCGTGCTACGCCCGAGCCGGAGCGGTCGGGCGCGACCGGCCCCGCTTTGCCGACCGTCACGGTGGTCGGGTCGGCGCTGGCGCTCGCCGCCTGTGGTGGCGGCAGTGATGGTGGCGGCGCCACCGGCGGTTCGCCACCCCCGCCCGCCCCGCCCCCGGTCATTCCGCTGAGCGACATCCAGGCGAGCCGTTTCCTCGGCCAGGCCACGATGGGCGCGACGCGCAGCACGATCAACGCGCTGGTCGCACGCGGCATCACCGGCTGGCTGAACGATCAGTTCGCGATGCCGCGTGCGACCACGCATTGGGACTGGCTGGTCGCCAACGGCTATTCGGCCGCGACCAATATCAACAACGAAGCAGGGTTCGACGCGACGATGTGGCGTCAGATGATCGTCGAGCCCGATCAGTTGCGCCAGCGCGTCGGCATGGCGCTGCTCGACATGCTGGTGGTCGGGATCGGCGGGCTCAACCTCAATTGGAAACAATTCGCGATGGCCGCCTATGTCGACGTGCTGCTCGACAATGCGTTCGGCAATTTCCGCGACATCCTCGACAAGATCACCACCAACGCGGCGATGGCGTCTTTCCTGACTTTCCTGGGCAACCGCAAGGCGAATGCCACGACTGGCGCCGAACCCGACGAGAATTACGCGCGCGAGCTGATGCAACTGTTCACTTTGGGCCTCTATCGGCTCAACACCGACGGCACCCTGGTCGGCGGCGCGACCCCGACCGAGACCTATAATCAGCTCGACGTAACCGGCCTGGCGCGCGTGTTCACCGGCCTGGTGCTGGCGAACAATACCAGCACGACGCCCGACCGCTACCGCCTGCCGCTGGTGATCAATGCAGCGACCAACGAGACCGGACCGTCGAGCTTTCTCAACACCAGCACGACCGGGGGCGGCATGGCGGCGATCAAGACCGCGCTCGATACCATCTTCGCGCATCCCAACGTGCCCCCGTTCGTGTCGAAGCAATTGATCCAGCGGATGGTCACCAGCAACCCGAGCCCCGGTTATGTCGGCCGCGTGGCCAGCGCGTTCGCCGATAACGGCGCGGGCGTACGCGGCGACATGAAGGCGGTGATCCGCGCGATCCTGACCGATAGCGAAACGCGCGCCGACAGCATGATGGCCGATGCGACCTTCGGCAAATTGCGCGAGCCGGTGATGCGGCTCACCGGCTGGGCGCGGGCGTTCAACGTGACCTCGCCCGCCAACACGTGGCCGTTCGGCGATACCAGCAGCCCGTCGACCCGGCTCGGCCAGTCGATGGGCCGCGCGCCTTCGGTGTTCAATTTCTTCCGGCCCGGCTACACGCCGCCCAGCACGGCGATCTCCAATGCCGGACTGGTCGCCCCCGAATTCCAGATCACCAACGAGCAATCGGTGGTCGGCTATGTCAATTTCATCAACGCCCTGGTCAACAACGGCAGCGGCGATGCGAAGCCCGATTATACCGACATCCTGACCAAGGCTGCGGACAGCGCCGCTTTGGTCGACGAAGTGAACGTCGTGCTGGCCGCCGGCCAGCTGTCGACCGCGACGCTGTCATCGATCCGCGCCGCCGTCGACAGCGTGTCGGTGACGGCGACCAACGGCCCCACCAATCGCGCGAAGATCGCCATCCTGCTGACGCTGGCATCGCCCGACTATCTGACGGTGAAATGATGAGCTGTTTCGAGCACGACCAATCCCGCCGCGCCTTCCTGAAGCGGAGCGCAGCACTCGGCATGGCCGGCGTCGCGGCGCCTTTCGTCACCAGCCTGGCCGCGATCGGCGAGGCGGCCGCCGCGGTCTCGAGCGATTACAAGGCGCTGGTGTGCGTGTTCCTGTACGGCGGCAATGACTACGCCAACACGCTGCCGCCGTACGATGCCGCCAGCTACGCGCTCTATCAAGCGGCGCGGTCGAATATCGCCTTGCCGCGCGACGCGCTGACCGCCACCGCGCTCAACCCGGCCAACAATCTCGGCGGGCGGCAATATGCGCTTGCCCCCGCCATGGCGTCGCTGCTGCCGGTGTTCGACGCCGGGCGGATGGCGGTGGTGCTCAATGTCGGCACCTTGGTGATGCCGACGACCAAGGCGCAATATCAGTCGAACGCGGTACGGTTGCCGCCCAAATTGTTCAGCCACAACGACCAGCAGAGCTATTTCCAGGCATCGAATCCCGAAGGCGCGACGAGCGGCTGGGGCGGCCGGATCGGCGATCTGTTCCAGAGCGGCAACGGATCGGCGACACTGACCTGCGTCAACGCCAGCGGCAATGCGGTCTACCTGACCGGACGCAGCGCGGTGCAATATGCGGTCGGTTCGGGCGGCCCGATCGCGTTGCTCAACAATGCGGCGTCGCTCTATTCGTCGTCGACCGCGATGGCGACGCTCAAGGCGCTGATGACTGGTGGCAGCGCCAACATCCTGGCCAACGAACATGCCCGGGTGAGCCAGCGGTCGCTCGACACCTATACCCAGCTGAGTGCCGCGCTGGCGGGTGCTCCGGCGGCCAATTTCCCTTCATTCCCCAGCGGCAACAGCCTGGCCGACCAGTTGAAGATCGTCGCACGGATGATCTCGGTCTCGGCCACGCTCGGGGCGCGGCGGCAAGTGTTCTTCGTGTCGCTGGGCGGGTTCGACATGCACGACAACCTCGCAACCGATCATCCGCGCCAGATCGGGCTGGTCGCCGATGCGTTGAAGGCGTTTTACGACACCACTGGCGCGATGGGCGTCGCCGACAAAGTGACGACGTTCACCGCGTCCGATTTCGGCCGCACGCTGACGTCGAACAGCGACGGCGCCGACCATGGTTGGGGATCGATGCATTTCGTGATCGGCGGCGCGGTGCGCGGCCGGACGATCTATGGCACGCCGCCGGCGATCGGCAGCAACACGCCCGACGATGTCGGCCAGGGCCGCCTGCTCCCGACGATCGCGGTCGATCAATATGCGGCGACCTTGGCGAACTGGTTCGGCGTCAGCGGCGGCGACATGGCGACCGTGCTGCCCAATATCGGCAATTATGCTCCATCGAGCTGGAATATCGGCTTCGTTTAAGACGAGCCGGACTCCTCCGGAGACTATCCCCAATTCGGATATATTTCCGCACACGCGCCGGCGAGCTATGCCGGAGTTTTCGTGGGAGGCACGCGTGAAGAAACCGCAAACGGTCGCCAAGCTGACCGAACTGGGTCGTGTCCAGCTGTCGCGAACCTTTTTCATGCGCGATTTCCTTTATTCGGACATTGCCGAGATTCACGCCCTGTCCAACATTCCCGACGATCCCGATCTGGCGATCGCGGCAGGAACGCGGCTGTGCGAGGATCTGCTCGAACCGCTGCAGGACGTGTTCGGGCGGATCGCGATCCGCTCGGCCTATCGCTCGGCCGAGGTCAATCGGTTGGGCAACGTCAAAGGCTATAATTGCGCGTCGAACGAACGCAGTGCCGCCGGGCATATCTGGGACCAGCGCGACGCCCAGGGCCATATGGGCGCCACCGCGTGCATCGTCGTCCCGCGCTTCGCCAACGAATGGACCGGCCCCGACGACTGGAAGCGCATCGCCTGGTGGGTGCACGACCATTTGCCTTATTCGACGATGGAATTCTTTCCCATCCGCTGGGCGTTCAACCTGCAATGGCACGAACGGCCGCTGCGAATGATCTACAGCCATATCCCGGACGCGCGCGGGTATCTGACCAAGGCGGGGATGCCTGGGCATGATGAGGACCACAGCGAGCTGTGGGGGCCGATCGTTCCTGGAGCTTAAATCCTTCTCCCCTTGTGGGACCGTTGCAAAACTATCTGGAAGTTGATTCTCTGTAGCTGATGCTGGAGGGAAGAGATGGCGGTTAGATCGACGGGCCAGTTCAGTTTTGTGGAGGCGTTGGCGCCACAGCTGGCGAGTG